>OBJO01000187.1_pt1 | contig 29537 bp, 20 predicted proteins | sample 1481741 | NCBI WGS metagenome assembly OBJO01 (sample SAMN06140803, study PRJEB22556) | human gut metagenome | host: Homo sapiens | place: China: Beijing | collected 2014 | reverse complement strand
CGTTTTCACGGCATCGTAATCAAGCAGATAAGCGGTACGGTTCGTTGTGCCAAGACCTGTCGATTCCATATTCATCGTACATTCAATGATGCTGACGGCAAATGCTGCAAATAAAATAACAGGAATTTTAAAGCTTGTCCGGCGGTGAAGCTGAATCAGCAATGCGTAAGCTAGGATAAATGCACCGCTGATATATACGCTTTTTGCATCGTAAGTGCCGTCTGTCGTAAATATCTGTTCAATTACAAATAAAAGTCCGACAGCAATCCACACAGCCGCTGCCAGCTGCTTGTCTGTTGTTTCTTTTAAATAGTAAAAGGCTTCAAATGCCATCGTCAGCACAAAGAAAACGTAGATAAAGGACTGACGGCATGGCAGGCTGTTCGGATAGTGGAATCCGTGCCAGATGAAATTAAAAATGTTAATGTTAAATGCCAGTAAAAAGACCAGTAAAATACAGAATTTTCCGATACGTTCTCTTGGCTGAATCTTTTTATTCATGGCATACAGCGGAATCAGTAAAAAGATAAAGACACCGCAGTAAATGTTCGGATAGTGGTCCAGTCCCAGATGTACCGGAATGTTTATCAATTGTCTGGTAAGCATTTCAAGCATGGAAAAATACACGCTTAACGTTTTCGGGAAAGATACGTCACTGGAAGCAGATAACGAGAATGTATACAGCTCCGGCAGTAACAGACAGGCAGACAGGCCGCCCGCAAGCAGGGAGTATACGCACCAGTGAATAAATTTCTTTAAATAAATGCGCGGATGGCGTGTGCCGTTGTAAGAAACCATTAAAACAATGAAATACAATACAACCGCCATACATACCATGATTGCAATATAGTAATTGGTGAAAATGCAAAGTCCGAGACTGATACAGTACAGCAGGCATTTATTTTCATTGACCAGACGTTCCAGTCCCAGCATAATCAGCGGTACTAAAATAACGCAGTCCAGCCACATAATATTCCAGCTGTATGCGGCAACGAAGCCGGAGAGTGCATAAAATGTTCCGAATAATGCAATCGAACAGCTTTTTGTGTGAAAATGCTTTGCAATATAATATGCAAAGGAGACAGAAGCTGCTGCCAGCTTTACAATAATCATTGCATTCATGATTTCAATCATGGAACGCTGCGGAAACAGTGCAATCAGCCAGTTGGCAGGACTTGCAAGATAGTAGGCAAACAGGGAAGTGAAATTCGTTCCCATGCCGATATCCCATGAGTAGGTCAGGCTTTCGCCGCTTCGGATTTTATGCCAGAATTCCGAAAAAAACGGTGCATACTGATGATACATATCAGAACGCAGATAGCAGTTTGAACCAAATGGGAAAATGTCGCGCACATAATACAGTGCAGCCAAAATAATAACCGGAATCAGAAATGCCATTACAAAGGTAATATTACCGCTTGGAATGGAACCGTTCTCATCATCCAGCAGTGAAAAATGAAATCTTTTCTTAGTGTCAGCCTTTGCTGACTTGATTTTCTTTGACAAGATGCGCCTCCTCGAATCATAATAATAATTTATTTTACTATAATGGGAAATTTCTGTAAACATTTTGTTAAATAAAATGTTTCTGGTACTTTCGTTTGTTTTGTGATTTTCTGCTTGTAATCTACGATTGATTTCGGTAAAATAAAAAATGAGCACAAAGGGGGCTTTATACTTGTAAAAAATAAAGTATAAGGAGATGTGGTCAATGAAAAAAGAACAGGTTATTAAAGCTGCTGCCATTGCAGCCGTAATTTTAATTTCAGGGGTGTTTTATACAGTAAAACAGCAATCTGAAACCGGGGCAGCCAAGGCAGCGGTTGTGCATACGGAAGAATCTGTTACACAGGAAGAAACAGAAAACACACAAAATGTAACCGGGCAGGAAGAACAGAAAGCACTTTGTTACGTATATATCTGTGGGGCGGTTGTAAGTCCCGGTGTATATGAAGTTCCGGAGCATACAAGAATTTATGAAGTTGTTGAACTGGCGGACGGTTTTACGCCGGAAGCAGATGATACGGTATTAAATCTTGCAGAAAACGTGTTGGACGGTCAGAAACTCTATATTCCCAAGCAGGGAGAAGTGACAGAAAAAGCAGATACGGCACAGGATGTGCAAGGTGTGGGGAAAGTGAATATTAATACAGCAGATAAAACGGCGTTGATGACACTTCCGGGAATCGGAGCGTCTAAAGCGGAGGATATTATACAATACAGAAAAGAAAACGGGTCTTTTCAAAAAATTGAAGATATTAAAAAAATTTCCGGTATTAAAGATGCTGCGTTTAACAAAATCAAAGAGTTGATTTGTGTTTGAGAAAACCTGCAGGCCGGAGGGATGAGGAGAAACATGGCAAACAAAGTTTTAGTAGTGGATGATGAAAAGCTGATTGTAAAGGGATTAAAATTTAGTCTGGAACAGGATGGCATGCAGGTAGAATGTGCATATGACGGAGAGGAAGCACTGGAATGTGCCAGAAAGAATTCATATGATATGATTCTTTTAGATATTATGCTGCCAAAAATGAATGGTATGGAAGTGTGCCAGCAGATACGTGAATTTTCAGATGTTCCGATTATTATGCTGACTGCAAAGGGTGAGGATATGGACAAGATTCTCGGTCTGGAATACGGTGCAGATGACTATATTACAAAGCCTTTTAACATTTTAGAGGTAAAGGCACGGATTAAGGCAATTTTACGCCGGAATTCAAAGGCATCAGCCAAAACGGAAGCAAGCAGCCGGATTGAAACGGGAGATATGCGTATGGACTGTGACAGCCGCAGTTTATTTATCCATGATAAGGAAGTGTATCTTACGGCAAAAGAATTTGATTTACTGGAATTACTGGTGTTAAATCCCAATAAAGTTTACAGCCGGGAAACACTTCTTAATACGATCTGGGGTTATGACTATCCGGGGGATGCACGGACAGTAGATGTACATGTACGCCGTCTGCGTGAAAAGATTGAAGAAAATCCGAGTGAGCCAAAGTATGTTCATACTAAGTGGGGAGTAGGATATTATTTCAATGTTTAAGAATTTAAAACCGGATCGGTTAAAAATCGTAAAATTTCATAAAAAAAGTCTGCCGGAACTTGTAAGATTGGTTTTTAGAAAACTCAAAAGTGCAAGGGTGCGGCTGTTTATGATACTGGCAGTCTTTTCAATTGTGCCACTGTATTTCGTGGATGTCATGATTCCATATTATTACAGAAGCTCCATGATTAAGGACAGAAAGGCAGACCTGCAGACGAAAGCAGCTGTCGTTGCCGGAGAGTATGCGGATTTTGAGTCGCTTGCCGAGGCAGAAAAAGCCGGTATGTATAATCAGATGGTGCGCTACTCCGCATTTGAAACCATGCGTATCCGTGTTATTAATACGAATTTTGTCATACAGTCGGATTCTTATTCTTTTGAAACAGGAAAGACGATTATTAATTCACGTGTCATCAGCGCATGTAATTCCAAAAAGAGTTTTTCAGGATATGATAAAACAACCGGAACAATAGAAGCTGTTGTGCCGCTGTACAATAAAAATAATGAACTCATGGGGGTACTTTCTGTGGGTGTTGATGTTTCCGAGATTGATAAGTTCCAAAGCGAGGTTAGTTACCGTACCGGAATTATCCGAACGGCATTGGTAACGATACTGTTGGCAGGAGCATATATTATATCCAAGCTGTATGGAAAGACATTAAGAAAGCAGTTCCATACGGTCGAGGAAATTGCAAACGGACATACAGAAAAAAGGCTCAGCATAAAAGGCGACACACAATTACAGGATTTTGCCCGCAATTTTAATCTGATTATGGATAAGGTAAGTGTATTAGATGAGAGCCGTCAGGAATTTGTATCTAATGTGTCACATGAATTAAAGACGCCGATTACATCGATTAAGGTGCTGGCAGATTCCCTGAATTTGCAGGAAGATGTGCCGATTGAACTGTATAAGGAGTTTATGCAGGATATTGTCAATGAAATTGACCGCGAAAGTAAAATTATTGACGATCTGCTTTCGCTTGTGCGGATGGACAAGCCGTCCGGTGCGATGAATATTTCGTCTGTGAATCTGAATGAATTAATGGAGATTGTACTTAAGCGTTTAAAGCCGATTGCACAGAAAAAGAATATCGAACTGCTGTTTGAAAGCTTCCGCCCGGTCGTTGCAGAAATTGACGAAGTCAAGTTTACACAGGTTGTATCCAATCTTGTTGAAAATGCGATAAAGTACAACAATTTAGACGGCTGGGTGCATGTAGCCCTAAATGCCGATTATCAGTATTTTTATGTGCGTGTAGAGGATTCGGGAATTGGTATCCCGAAGGAAAATCAGGATATGGTATTTGAACGGTTTTACCGTGTGGATAAGGCACGTTCCAGAGAAACCGGAGGAACGGGTCTGGGACTTGCAATTGTAAAGAAAATTATCCTTATGCACCACGGAACGATAAAAATGCACAGCGAAGAAGATGTAGGAACGACATTTACGGTCAGAATTCCGTTAAATTATGTTCAGTCCGATACAGAACAGGAGGGACGGCTTTCGTGAAAAAAATAGTTGGATATATACTGGTTTTATTGCTGGCTGTCAGCAGTTGTTTTGCGTATACCGGATGTCAGAAAAACACATCGGAAAGCCAGGTGTATAAAGTTTATTATATGAATAGTTCGGCCAATAAACTGGTAGAAAAAACATATAAAACGGAAACATCAGATACGCTGGTGCTGATGCGGGAATTGATGCAACAGATGAATACACGTCAGAAAAAAGAAGACTGTGAAGTCATTAAGCCGGAGCAGGTCCGTTTAGACCATGTGACTTTTGATTCGTCCAAAAGCACGGCGAATATTTATTTCAGCAGGGAATATAACGGATGTGACAATTCTGTTAAACTGCTTTTAAATGCGGGAATTGTAAAAATGCTCACACAGATTAACGGTGTTTCTTATGTGCAGTTTTATGCGGACGGCAGTGTAGCGGAGTACCCTGACGGAACGCAGATCGGACTGCTGTCCATGGAAGATTTAGTCGATGACTCGAATGAGGCAATGGGAAATATTGAATGGAAGAATCTTAATTTGTATTATGCGGACAAGCTTGGAGATAAACTGGTAAAAACATCGGTTGCAGTCGCTTACAGCAAGAACGTATCCTTGGAAAAAATGGTTGTAGAACGGTTGATTAAAGGTCCTTCTGATACGTCGGTATATGCAACACTGCCAACGGATTTAAAACTGCTCAATATTTCCGTAAGTAACCGCGTGTGTTATGTCAATTTAAGCACGACATTTTTAACGGAAATGGTTAACGTGTCCAATGAAATACCGGTGTATTCTATTGTGAATTCATTGTGTGAACTGGATAGTGTGGATGCTGTTAAAATTATGATTAACGGGGACTCTAGTAAGACATTCCGTGAAAGCATCAGTTTAGATAGTACATTTACATTTAATGAAGCAATTGTAAGTTCATAAATGCATTATGCATAAAACAGGAGGGGATTTTATTAAAAGACCGATGGTATTTGCGGCACTTGTCACGGTATATATTGCGCTGTGTATGACTGCTGCAGGCAAAATATATCTGCTTTGGGGGCTGCTTGTTATGACGGCAGCAGTTTTGGTAATTGTTAAGAGAACAGGCAGGAAATGGACTGTCTGCCTGTCCTTTCTTTTTTCTTTAATTTCTTATGGAATAATCTCTGTCCGGTCAAAACCGGCATCCTTTGATTCCGTTATACAGCAAAAGGCACAAAAAAGTACGGTTACAGGAACGGTCTGTGCCGTGGAACAAAAAGATGGATATGACTGTATTATATTAAAAAATACAACGGTATCCATACAGAATAGCGACAAAACTGAAAATCCGGAAGAAAGAGCAGGAAAGCTTCTTGTATCCATTGTTAATACATATTCTGATAAAGGCGGGGTACAAGGGGATGGGAAAACGGTGTCAACAGTTGAGTTTGCACCCGGTGATATGCTTTTAGTGTCCGGAACATTAAAGTGTTTTGAAACTTCACGCAATGAGGGCGGTTTTGATAGCAGAATGTATTACAAATCTATCGGGATTCATTATAAAATGACAGCCGAAGATGTGACGGTGCTTACCAGGAAAAGACAGACGGCAGGCTATTTGTTATCAGAATTCCGCTTGAAAATTAAAGAAGTCTATGAACAGATTGGCACAAAAGAAAAGGCAGGTTTGTATAGCTCGATTGTTCTTGGCGACAAGAGCAGTCTGGATGGTGATATTAAAAAGCTTTACCAGCGTAACGGCATTGCACATCTGCTGGCAATCAGCGGACTGCACATATCGCTTGTGGGAATGGCATTATACAGGCTGCTGCGCCGCGCAGGAACGCCATATGTATTTTCTTTTGCGGCAGGAACGCTTTTTATAACCGGATATGTTCTGATGACAGGAAATGCGCTGTCAGGACTGCGGGCGTTGGTGATGTGTCTTTTGATGATGTATGCACAGGTGCTAGGAAGAACATATGATATGCTGTCTGCGTTAAGTACAGCAGCAGTGATGTTTATCTGGAATAATCCATATGTGTTGTATAACAGCGGCTTTTTGCTGTCTTTTTGTGCAATAATGGGAATTGCGGTCGTTCTGCCTGCGTTGAAACGTGTTTTTCTGCCGGATCGTCCGCAGAGTAACCATGCAGAAAAACGGTGTTTTATAGATACACTGAGGGATACTGTAAAAGCTTCTTTTTTAACCAGTTTTTCTGTTACGGCAGCAACGCTGCCGGTCATTTTGAATTGTTATTATGAATTTCCTTTATATAGTGTATTTTTAAATCTTCTGGTGATTCCGTTGATGCCGCTTGTCATGTTATGCAGTGTGAGCGCTGGCGTTACAGGACTTTTTTGTAAACCGGCAGGTGTGTTTTTACTGGGAACAGCCCATTTTATTTTAGAATTTTATGAAGTTTTATGCGGAACAGCTGGAAAACTGCCGTATGCAAGAATTGTTGCAGGAAAGCCAAAGCTATGGCAGTGTGTAGTATATCTGTTGGTTTTGGCACTGTTTGTTGCGTTGTCGCATTTTCCGTCGGATTTTTGGCAGAAACTTCTTTTTAATGCAACACACAAAAAGAGGGAAGGAGCTGCACATTTTAATAGAATGACAAAAAGCACAGGAAATACAGAACCTAAAAATACAAGAACTATTGAATCTGAAAAAACAACAAAAGGTGAATGTGCTGCAGAATTAAAAAAATCAGCAGAGAACACAAAAACAGTGAAATATTCAAAGATTGTAAAAAAGTGTGAGTTAATATTTTTAGCTGTTGCTATCATGATTATCATGCTGCCGAAAAAGCCGTCTTTTGAAATTGACATGCTGGACGTGGGGCAGGGGGACGGCATCTATATGATGACACCAGAAGGTGAAACGTACCTATTTGACGGCGGGAGCAGTGATGAGAAAAATCTGGCACAAAATACGCTGGTACCGTTTTTAAAATCCAAAGGTGTTGCGCGGATAGATTATGCACTGGTTAGTCACACCGATACGGACCATATCAGCGGCATTATGGAACTGATGCAGGGAGATGAAATTACTGTCGGAGCAGTGCTGCTGCCGGAGGCGTTGAAAAATTGTGATGATGCAAATTACATTAAATTTATCAAGATTGCGCAAGACTGTAATATTCCGGTGTGGCATGTCAAAACCGGAGATTTTGTCGGAAACAGTCAGGTTACGGTGCAGTGTCTTCACCCGGAAATATCATACCACACGGATTCAGTGAATGATATTTCGGCGGTTTACCGGATTGACTATGGAGAATTTTCTATGCTGATGACGGGGGATGCAGGAATAAACGTTGAAAATAAATTGCTGGAAAATGGTGTATTATCGCCGGTTACGATTTTAAAGACCGGGCACCACGGCTCAAAAAGTGCCAGCAGTGAAGCATTTTTAGAGGAAATCCGTCCACAGGCGGCACTGATTTCATGCGGGGTCAATAACCGTTATCACCATCCGTCGGAGGAAGTAATACAGCGTTTTAAAAAAATGGATATACAGACAAAGGTAACGGCGCAGTGCGGTCAGATTACCGTTAAAAGTGACGGAAAAACTTATCGGCTTATGCAGTGGCAATAACGGCAGGAATATGTTATGATTGTTTCTAAAGCGGAAGCAGGCTGCTTAGAAGTGAGGAAAGTGTGAAAAATCCTTAAATCTAAGATTTTTCACAAGACAGATTGATGAGGCAGGTGTCATCAATCTGCCTTATCGCAGGACTGAATAAATTCAGTCCGCGAATCCTCCGGCATTGGAAGACCTGCGGAAAAGAGAGATTAGTGTGAAAATATGCTTAATAGCATATTTTTCACACAGCACTTTGTGCCGCAGGCGCCACAAAGTCGCTTTTTATCGCAGAGCCAAATAAGATTTGGCTCGCGATTCCTCCGGCATTAAAATGCCTGCGGAATGGAGATTATTGTGAAAGTAATTAATGAACAGATTAAAACAGGGGAGTTTCAGAGCGTATATCTTTTATACGGTGAGGAGGAATATTTAAAAAAGCAATACCGTGATAAGTTAAAAAAGGCAATCAGCGGGGACGATACCATGAATTATTCTTATTTTGAGGGAAATAAAATCGTGGTAAAAGAAGTGATAGATATGGCAGATACATTGCCGTTTTTTGCGGAGAAGCGGTTAATTATCATTGAAAACAGCGGCTTTTTTAAATCTTCACAGGAAGAACTGGCAGATTTTATAAAAAATATGCCGGATTATCTTATTTTTGTTTTTGTTGAATCGGAAGTTGATAAGCGAAATAAAGTATACAAGGCAGTCAGCACGGCAGGATATATCTGTGAAATGAAACAGCAGAGCACTTCCGTACTTGTGCAGTGGATTGTAACCCTTTTAAAAAACGAAGGGAAGACCATTGACCGTCCGGCGGTCGATTTGCTGCTGTCCAAAACCGGCGCAGGCATGGATTTAATCTATGCAGAGGTCGAAAAACTGGTCTCATACTGTATCGACAGACCTCAGATAACCGCGGAGGATGTTGAAGCCGTATGTACAACACAGACCACGAGCCGTATTTTTGATATGATTACGGCGATTGCAACCAAAAAGCAGAAGCAGGCATTGGATTTATACTATGATTTACTGCTGTTAAAAGAACCACCGATGCGTATTTTATATCTGCTTGCAAGACAGTTTAACGGCATTTTGCAGGTCAAGGAATCATTAATGCATGGCAATGCCAATGCACAGATTGCAAGAGAAATGGGGGTTGCACCGTTTATTGTCGGCAAATATGCCGCACAGGCAAAATATTTTGAAAGTGCACAGATAAAAGAAGCACTCCGGGATTTTGCGGAAACAGAGGAAGCGGTAAAGACCGGTAAAATAGAAGATAAGCTCGGTGTTGAACTGATGATTATAAAATACAGCCAAAAGTAAAAAAAGAAGCAGATGTGAGTGGGTGACAACATCTGCTTCTTTAAAATACATTATAAAATTAAGCCATAGCGTTTACAGCTTTTGTAATGCGGGAAACCTTTCTTGCAGCTGTGTTCTTGTGGTAGATACCCTTAGAAGCAGCCTTAGAAATCTCGCCGATAGCAACTGGTAATGCAGCTTCAGCAGCAGCCTTATCGCCTGCAGCAACAGCAGCGTCAACCTTCTTTACATAAGTCTTAACTCTAGACTTAACAGCCTTATTTCTATCAGCTCTGATCTGACTTGTTAAAACTCTCTTCTTAGCAGATTTGATGTTAGCCAATCCGTACACCTCCAAAAAAATTATATTTAAAAGATTAATCTGTTTTGCATTAAATCCGGACACGGACGTTCTAATGTAAACATACTACTGTATTATAGCGGGAAGGGGAGAGGATGTCAATAAAATTTTCCATTTTTTTAACGGATTTTTAAAAAGATACGACACATACTAGTATTAACTTCTAATGGCAGATAAAAAACTGAACATGAAACTGCCACTTTGTGAGATTAGAAAATGGAGGGCAGTTAAAAATGAAAAATGTATTTGAAATCAGAACAGACCTTGCATTAGAGGTCAATGAGCAGGTTAATAGGGAAAAGGGAAGATTAAAAGGTGTTATTATAAATGAAATGAAGGATAATAAAACAGGGATTAAGGTCACGGTGCTTGAAATTACCGGGAAAGAAGGTGTCAAGGCACTGCACCGTCCGGAAGGAAAGTATATTACAATTGAAGCCGGAAAGCTGGGAACAACCGATGATGAATACAGCTAGCGCACGGCAGTTATTCTTGCCAAAAATCTCGAAGAACTCTTGTCAGGGTATATCCGCGAAAAAGAAAAAGCGACTGTTTTGGTGCTGGGACTTGGCAATGCTGATGTGACAGCCGATGCACTCGGACCGGATGTTGTAAAAAATATTGAAATTAACCGCCATTATGCAAAGGAAGCCGGTATACAAGTTGCAGTGGCGGGACTGGCACCGGGTGTTATGGCACAGACCGGCATGGAAACGGCGGAACTGGTGCGTGGCGTGGTGCAGCAGTTAAAGCCTGATGTTTTAATTGCAATCGATTCGCTGGCGGCGCGGGACAGCAGCCGCTTAAATACGACAATCCAGTTATCCAGTCAGGGAATTCATCCGGGGTCCGGTGTCGGTAATCACCGTGTTGGCATTACGGAAGATGTTGTCGGTGTGCCTGTGCTTGCAATCGGAGTGCCGACCGTGGTGGACGCCCCGACAATTGTCAATGATACGATGGAAAATTTTTTAAAAGCCATTGCACAGTCGAAAGAATTAAAGTCTGTCAGCCGTATTTTTTCAGAATATTCCCCACGGGAAAAATATGAATTGATACGGGAAGTCATTTCGCCGGAAATGGTAAATATGTATGTGACACCGAAAGATATCGATGCCAATATCAAGGCAATTGGGCATATTCTTGCAAAAGCGATTGATATGGCGTGTGAAGATTTACAGATGATTGGGATTTAAAGGTATATCCGGCGGCAGAACAGAATAGGATAGTGTTGAACCTGAAAGAGGGTTTAATTAAACAGCCGGAGTTAGTGTGAAAAATAACGCTGATGCGCTTATTTTTCACACCACTATTTGTTTCTGAGCGAAAACAAATAGCCATGATTGCAGATGAGAAATCGCCTACGCGAATTTCTCATCGCATCTTCGCGACAAGTCGCTCAGAAATGGGTATTAATATGAATAAAAATAAGTACAGGCTTACAGGGGTTATCGTAATATTTTGTGCGGTGTATAGTGTTTTGATTTTCTGGAATAAGACAAATATGAAGACGGTTCTTACAGAGGTCTGTAAAGAACTGCTGTTACAGACCGGTGTACCGTCCTATACCTATATTAAAAATGTGGACAATGACGATTTCACATTTTTTGAAAATGTAATCAATGATATTTGTCCTATTAATGAGTATTTAATGGCAAATGAAAATACAGGAGCGGTTTACACTGCGGCGGATGGCATTGCACAGGGAAATCCGGCGCAGGATTCGGAAAATACTTCCGGTAAATCTTCCGAAAATGCTGCGGATGTGCAAATCTCAGCTGAGCAGACAGACCGGACGGTACCATCGCAGGAAAATAATTCAAATGCGGCACAGCCGGATAACAGTGTGCAAAATGCAGACACACAGGCACAGCAGGGAGAAAATGCGGATGCCCGCCAGGTTATTTCAAGAAATACGGTAACAGGTACGGTATTTTCTAAAGCCCAGCTATGTGATTTTTCGTTTGTTTCCAAATTCTATACGGTAACAAGCATTACATCGTTGACAGAAAATATTTTAAGACCGGAAGAATTTTTAAATAAAGATTTGTCTATTACAAAGGATGTCACCAAGCCGCAGATTTTGATTTTCCATACCCATTCGCAGGAAACATTTGCAGATTCCGTGGCAGGTGACCCCACAACAACGATTGTGGGGGTGGGCGACTATCTGACAGAGCTGCTGACACAAAAGTACGGTTATCAGGTGATTCATGATACGAGTGTTTACGATTATGTTGACGGTAAGCTTGACAGAAGCAAGGCGTATACATATGCGGAAGAAGGTATTGCAAAGATTTTGCAGGAAAATCCGTCGATAGAGGTTGTGATTGATCTGCACCGGGACGGTGTGGCGGAAACCACGCATCTTTTAACGGAAGTTGATGGCAAAAAAATGGCTAAAATTATGTTTTTTAACGGTTTAAGTTACAGTCGTGTCAATGGGGATATCGGCTATCTGTACAATCCGTATCGTGATGACAATCTGGCGATGAGCCTTCAGATGCAGCTGATTGGAAAGGCTTATTATCCGGATTTTCTGAGAAATATTTATGTCAACGCATACCGTTACTGTCTGCATGAGCGGGGACGTTCCATGCTGATTGAAGCCGGGGCACAGACCAATACGGTAGAAGAAGTCAAAAATGCCATGGAACCACTGGCAGATATTTTAAATAAGTTTTTAAGCGGTGAAAAAGTGTATGAATAAGAGTTGATAAAAGAAGACATTTGAACTATACTAATAACGAAATGCAGTGGTAAAATGCATTTTATAAAATGATGATGTTGCAGACATTACAGTAAACAGGCTTTTTTATAATCCGTTCTTTGGGGCGGGTGTGGCAAGGAGATTGGATTTTCAATGTCTGCGGAATGGAGAGTTATATGACATTAGAACAGTTAGAGCCAAAAGAAGTATTTCATTATTTTAAAGAAATTTGTAAGATTCCACACGGTTCAGGAAATGTAAAGCAGATTAGTGATTATTGTGTTGATTTTGCAAAACAGCACGGATTAAAATACAGACAGGATGAAAGTCTGAATGTAATTATCTGGAAAGACGGTACGTCAGGATATGAAAACAGCCCGGCAGTTATTTTGCAGGGACATATTGATATGGTTGCGGTAAAAGAAGAAGACTGTACAAAGGATATGGAAAAAGAAGGACTGGATTTAGAGATTCAGGACGGATATTTATCTGCAAAACAGACTTCACTCGGTGGGGATGACGGTATTGCGGTTGCATACAGCCTTGCGCTGTTAGCGTCTACGGATATTCCACACCCGCCGCTGGAAGCCGTATTTACCGTTGATGAAGAAATCGGTATGCTGGGTGCTGCGGCAATCGACCTGTCTGATTTAAAAGGAAAAATCATGCTGAATATGGATTCCGAAGATGAAGGCATTTTCCTGGCAGGCTGTGCGGGCGGCGCTTCTGTACGCTGTGATATTCCTGTGACAAAGGGAACAGAAACTGGTGTCAGACGTACATTGACCTTAAAGGGATTTACAGGCGGACATTCCGGTACGGAAATTATCTGCCAGCGTGCCAATACGAATATCTTAATGGGCAGAATTTTAATGGAATTAAATAATGAAATGTCTTTCTTTGTGACATCAATTTCCGGCGGTGAAAAGGACAATGCGATTGCAAAGGTTGGCAAACTGGAATTATTAATCCAGCCGTCTGATGCACAGACATTTGCAGAAACCATGGAAAAGATTACGGCAACGTTAAAGTGTGAATACGAAGTAACAGACCCGGATATGCAGATTGTGATAACAGAAGATAATGAAGAAAAAGAAACGCTCGTATATCACCCGTCCTGCACGATGAAGTTAATGCTTGCACTGGTACATCTGCCATACGGTGTTGTAAAAATGAGCAATGATATTAAGGGGCTGGTACAGACTTCTTTAAATCTGGGTATTATTCAGGAAACGCAAGACTGTGTCAGACTGTGTTATTCTGTAAGAAGCAGTGTAGGTTCCGAAAAAGAATGGCTCATTGAAAAGCTGTACAGCCTGACTGAGTTTTTAGGCGGAAGCTGTACAATAGACGGTCCTTATCCGGCATGGGAATATAAGAAGGATTCCAAGCTGCGCGAGATTATCTGTGAGGTTTATGAAGAACTCTATCATGAAAAACCGCTGATTCAGACAATTCACGCAGGCGTGGAATGTGGACTGTTCTCTGAAAAGATTCCGGGACTGGATTGCATTTCATTCGGTCCAAATATTTTGGATATTCATACAACAAATGAACATCTTGATATCGCATCCGTAGAAAGAACATGGAAGCTGATTCTTGAAGTGCTTGAAAAACTTAAATAAGGCATTGGTACAGCAGTTCAACCGCTCTGGCAATCGTATCTGTCTTTAAGGCAGAATAATTAATAACGAGCGTGTGGTTTACGGCAATGTCCCGATGAAAATAATACTGGGAGAGGCAGGTGATTTTAAGACCTGCCTCTTTTGCTTTTTGTGTGAGCTGTTCATCACTCATAGACGTATCTACTTTCATCAGGAAATGCAGACCGGCATCCTTTTCCTGAATAGTCACAAGTGTATCCAGCGGGCTTTTTTTAATGGCAGAGATTAAAAAGTCGCGCTGATTGCGGTAGTAAATGCGCATACGGTTGATATGTTTTTCAAAATGTCCTTCACGGATAAAGCGTGCCAGCGTGTACTGTTCAAAATTCGATACCGTACAGGAATAAAAGCCGAGCCGCCGGTTAAACTGTTCCATTAACGGGAGCGGCAGAACCATATAACTGATACGGATTGTCGGTGCGAGACTTTTGGTAAAGGTATTCATATAAATAACCTTATTCATCACATCAATGCTTTGCAATGACGGAATCGGTTTGCCAAGCAGGCGGAATTCACTGTCATAATCGTCTTCAATGATGTATCTGGAGGGCTCTTTGGAAGCCCAGCCTAACAGTTCGTAGCGGCGGCTGACCGGGGTTACGATACCGGTCGGATAGTGGTGTGACGGCGATAAATGTAAAATGTCCGCATTGCAGGCAGAAAGCGCCGCCATATGAATTCCTTCATTATCTAAAGGAAGACACAGACAGTCTACGCCGTGGCTTTCATAAATCATGCGGATTTTGCTGTATCCGGGGTCTTCAACGGCAAAGGTCTGATCTGTTCCGAAAAGCTGTATTAAAAGACCGTACAGGTATTCCGTACCGGCACCGACAATAATCTGTTCCGGCAGGACTTTCATGCCGCGGAAATCGGACAAATGCCGTGCTATGGCTTCACGCAATTCTAAAATGCCGGCAGCAGGAGAAGGGGTCAGCAATTCGCTGCTGCAGTCAGACATGACTTCCTTCATCAGCTTTGCCCATGTATAAAACGGAAAATTGGCGCCGCTTGCGTGATTGGTCGAAAAGTCAATTTGATAAGAAGTATCTGCATCAGGTTGTTTTGAAAATGTTAAAGCTGTATGGGCGGCAGACAAAAAATTCGTATTTTCAGGCTGTGAATGTGAATAGGAAGCAGTAAAAACAGGCTGTCCTACAGCCGCAATATCGGTCACATAGTAGCCTTTTTTTGGCAGGGAATAGATGTATCCTTCGGCAATTAACTGGGCATATGCATTTTCAACGGTAATGGTGCTGATGCCGAGATTTTTGGCAAAAGAGCGTTTGGAAGGCAGTTTGTAATCAGGTGCAAGTTCACCGGATAATATATCATTTTTAATACATTTGTATAAATGTTCGTAAAGGCTGTCAGAGCCGGTATTATCAAAAGAGTAAGTAAGCATATGGTTCTCCTTGCTGTAGTATATGTTAGAAATTATAATCGCTTCCGGCAGGAATGTAAATGCTTATTCATAACAAAAAAATATTAGTTGACAAATATTAAAAGATAGCATATACTAATAACAGATTTTCAATAATCCTTTTTCGCAGGCAGTATTTTGTGTAAAAGGTTCTTAAAATTCAACAATGGAGCAATCCATGAATCAGCCGGCATGTCCGGAATAATCCATTATTTATTTGTGAATATCTTGAATTTTCAAGTATATTTAAATTAATATTTTATGCAAAGGAGAGTAACATGGAGTACGGGGATTTTTTACAGTGTGTACAGGAGTACGCAAAAAAAGAAACAGGCAGAGGAGGTGTTGTAAGCATTAATCATGTTATCAAAAATAATGGCTGTGAACTGGACGGTTTGGTCATTATGGAAGAAGGAAAACATATATCGCCGACAATTTATCTGAACGGGTTTTACAAACAGTATCAAAACGGCAGGACGGTAGAGGATATTGTCAGGGAGATTCTTCACATATATAATGAAAATAAAGATAACATTCAAATTTGTCCGGACTGGTTTCAGGATTTCGATAGGGTGAAACAAACCATCGCATATAAAGTCATTAATTATTCCAAGAACGAAAAATTATTAAAAAAGATTCCGCATAAGAGGGTATTAGACCTTGCAGTAGTATATTATTGCCTGCTCAGCCAGTCAGAAGGAGAAACAGCAACGGCATTAATATATAACAACCATCTGGAGGGCTGGCATGTGACAGAACAGCAGGTGCATGAAATTGCTGTCAGCAATACGCCGGGCTTGTTGCAGAGCCAGATTTATCCGCTGTCTTCCCTGATAGGACTGGTATTAGAGGATTTAAAAATGGAAAAGGAACTGCTTATGGCAGCAGAAATGTATGTGCTGACCAATAATACAAGGCTTAATGGCGCAGCGTGTATCTTTTATGAGGATGTCTTGAAAAAGTTTGCCGATACGCTCCAGACAGACTTATATATTCTTCCCTCCTCCATTCATGAGGTGATTCTGCTGCCCAAACTGGCACGTTACGATGCGATGAATCTGGAGGATATGGTGCGGGAAGTCAATACTGACGGCGTATCAAGGGAAGAAGTATTGTCTGATAAAGTGTATATATATCGCCGCAGTGATGGATTTATTACGATGTCATTTTAAATACCGGATTTTTCAGCCGGAATGCTGTGTGGTATTTAAAACAGAATCGGCATTTATGCAGGATATTGGGGATTTAAAGAAATATTACACATCAATTTCTGATAGAACAAAAAACAGCGGCAGTAACACTGCCGCTGTAAAATGGATGTACATGATGGGGGTCGAACCCACGACCTTTCGCTCCGGAGGCGAACGCTCTATCCACTGAGCTACATGTACGAACTTAATTATTTTACAACAAAAAATCATTTTTGGCAATGATTAATTGAATTAAATTTTATTTTCTTGCAACATATCTTGGCAATACGGCATTGAATTCCTAAAAAGGCAGCCCACAAAATGCCCCTTATCTCCGGGCATACAGGGGATACAAAAAATGTTCCTTGACAACTAAATATTCAGCCGGAGAACAGATTGTAATGGACAGGAACGGATTCCCACGGTATAATAAAAACTATCACACATGAAAGGGGAAAATGTTATGACAAAATCAAAATTATTCAAATTAACAGCTGTAGCAGGAGCAGTTGCCGCACTTATGTTTACGTGCGCAGTAAATCCTGCAAAAACATATGCAGGTGAATCATCAGAACAGAGATTCATCGACAGTTCAAAGGAAAGCCTTGTCCTTGACGGCGATACATGGCACTGCTACAAAGACGGACAGATTGACTACGAATATGACGGAATTGCATTAAACGAATACGGCTGGTGGAAGGTCAATGACGGAACAGTTGATTTTAATTATACCGGCATGGTTCAGAATGAAAACGGCTGGTGGTACGTAAACAACGGCTGTGTGGACTGGACTTACAGCGGCATGGCATTAAATAAGTACGGCTGGTGGAAATACAATAACGGATTCGTGGACTTCGGGTATAATGGAATTGCATTAAATGACTACGGCTGGTGGAAGTTTACCAATGGTTCAGTTGATTTTAATGCAAATGGACTGGTTTTCGATGAAGCAACTAATACATGGTGGTATTTTAACGGCGGTGCGATTGATTTCGCATTTGACGGTATGGCATTAAATGACTACGGCTGGTGGAAAGTCAACAACGGTTCGGTAAACTTCGGCTTTAACGGCTTATGCAGCAACGAGTATGGCACATGGAAGTTTAATAACGGAACGGTTGACTTTGGCTACAACGGATTTGCCGCAGACGGCGAGAATACATGGTACGTCGTAAACGGCAGGGTAGCGACAGAATACTCCGGCACGGTAGACGGCAAGGCAGTCAGAAACGGTCAGGTGATGGATACCATTGTAATTCAGGTAGTACACCATGACAGGGACAGAACGGGAGCGGTTACAGAAGGCAATCCTGATACAAGCGGACTGGTCGGATACACCGAATATCTTACAGTTTCGGTAGACAAAGAAGGTAATATCACAGAGCCGGTGTATATTTCTTATTGGTGTCCGGATGATTATGAAGGTTTTACATCAGGATATATTATTACAGCTTCAGCTGTTACCGAGGATGGAATACCTATTGATTCAAAAGAAGTAGCACAGAGAACAGATATCCGTCCATATATCAAAGACGGTGTTTTAAATGTGTATATGTCATGGTTTATGATGTAAGGATAAAAAACAAAAATAAAATAGTTAAATGTGCAGTCGAGGCAGAGTTTATATTCTGCCTCGATTTTTATTTTTTCTGTTTGTCATATTTTTATCGCAGGCAGAAAAAGATGATTTTTATGGAAAGAGAGGAAGTTCAATGAAGATAAAAAAAGAAAAGATACGGTTTAAGCCGCTGGCGGCGGTCGTATTTGTGGTAGTACTGGCGGCGGTGATGCTAGCTTCTGCATTAATCAGTGCAAAGGCGGCACCGCTTACCTGGCAGGATATCTGCAACCAAGGTGAAAGTGACCTGACGTCGGTTGCGGCATATGATTTAAAGGCGGGCTGTAAACAGTACGGCTGGAACCAGACGCTTGATGCCGGTCCGGATGGAACTATTTATACCGGTACAAACCACCATTATGACAATGTCGTGGGAAATGAGGACAGCCGTGTCATGTATGCGCATAAGCTGCGTGTGACAGACGGCATGACAGTCAGCATCGTTGCGGCACAGAATGATACGGAAGATGAAGGCGGACTGACCTATATTAAGGGAAACAACTCAGGTAATAACCTTTACTTTTACTGGTCGATGGGTGAGTATGATGCTGATGGCAACGTGGTGTTTGACGGGGACTGGAGAGGTGTCAACGAATCCTGGACGGTCGGACAGGAGTTAAACCATTCGTCTTACGGTGCAAGCGGCTATCCGTCAGGGATATCCCAGTCGGATCGTGAAAGCCGTGTGGCTTATGTCATGCCGGTATTCCGCTGGGCGAAGGGAAGCCTTGCAGTTGGTGGTGGTTCGGAATACGAATTTCGCCCAAATGATTTATATAAAAGTTTTCAGATTATCCAGCTTGTCACAAAGCCGTTTACATACACATTCTATGCGGACGGCGGCGCATTCAGTGACGGCGGCGGTGTTAAGAGCATGGAGCGCCTTGGCATTAATAATGTCAGTGTGGTTGAAACACCGACAAGACCGGGTTATGTATTTAACGGCTGGAAGATTACATCAGCAGGCGGCAAGCAGGCAGGAAAGGTATACGATGCCGGACAGCTTGCAACGATGCTTTCAGACAGCAAATACTATTCATCCCTGTTTGCCAATGCCACCTTTGAAGCCCAGTGGTCACACGCAGACCAGTTTGTAAGCTACATGGGAAACGGTGCTGACAACACAGGGGATTATGTCATTTCCTACAATGCATCTGTTACCAATAAGTACAGCGCATTCAACTTCAAAAAGACCGGATATTCAGGAAGTGGAAACTGGATCCAAAAAGACCAGTTTATGAATACGACAGGAACCGTATCAGGAAGCGGCAGGGAAAGTATGCCGCAGCTGTCCGGGCTTACATCAATCCGTACAAAGTGCGACGTCAAATATAAATGCGTGGACATTAATGCGGCAAGTTACGATAACGGTGCCAATGTACAGATATGGGACTGCATAAACGGCAACGCACAGATGTATGCATTTCAATATGTAAAGACCGAAAACAATGTGCCGTACTGGACAATCAGAAACAACTATTCCGGCAAGGTGCTTGACGTAGACGGGACAGCAGCCGGTGCAAATGTCCAGCAGTATGCATACCACGGCGGCGATAACCAGTTGTGGTCGTTAAAAATGGCAGGGGACGGATACTTCTACATCTGCTCAAAGCTTGGAAACTGTACTTCACTGGATTCTTCCTCACTGGTGCTTGACCTGTGGGGATATAGCACAGATAACGGGACAAATATTACAATCAGCGGTTATCACGGCGGCGACAACCAGCAGTGGTATCTGTGGGACAACACCATCAACTTATCAGCAGAGTGGACAAGCACGAATTACAAGGTGGATTACAACGCAGACGGCGGTACGCTTCTTGATGAAAACGGAAATGAAACAACAGATACAGTAAGAACATACGAATACGACAGAATCTACAATTTCCTTAAAGCCAAAAGAGCCTACACCGTAAGCTATGAAACCAACGGCGGCACGGCAGCAATTAACAGTTCAAACACCGATGCGCCGGGAACATTTAACGGCTGGAATGAACAGCTTACCGAACAGACAAGCCACGGTGAGGTAAAAGGCTGGGACGGCTGGTCGGTCGGCACATGGAACTGGGCGGCATACTATAACGGTAATCCTGACCTTTTAAGGGCAACCAACAATACCTATGATACCATGTGGGCAATCCTGCATTACCGGGAACACGGTATTGATGAAGGCAGAACGTTTAATGGAGCGTCTTACTGGCTGCCGGCATTAAGCTTTAAAAACCTGACAGCAAACGGCGGCACGGTAAACGTAAAAGCGGATTACACCAACGGCACAGTTACACTTCCAAATGCAGAAAAAGCTTCCGTTGAGATTGACGGAAAGAATGTAAGCTATACTTTCGACGGCTGGTATCTGGATTCGGCACTGACAAGCCGTGTGGGCGGCGCAGGCGATACCTATACACCGGCAGGAAATACAACGCTGTATGCAAAATATACAACACAGTCTGAAAACCTTATTTTTAACCAGAAGATACTTGTGCGTTATGAAAATGCAGACGGCACATGGACTTCATACACCACCGTTCTTGATCAGGATTTCAGGACCGGGGATACGGTCGATTATGATTTTGGCAGCCTTGATACAGATAAGTGGGTAAGACCGGCGGCAGTAAAGTATACAGTCAGCGGACAGTACCAGATAGAAGGCTATACAACAAGCGTTGATATTTACAGACAGACTTACAATGTAACAGTAACATACGACAATGCCGATGCTTTCAGTGCAAAAAGCGGGGAGGGTACATACCGCTGGGGAGAAAATGTAACGGCATCCGTTACGCTCAGTGAAAAGACTGCGCAGTATACCTACCGTTTTGCAGGATTTGAAACGGATTCCCGCCTGACCTTCAGGAACGGCACCACGGCAGCATCAAATCCGGTAACATTTGTCATGCCGGAAGAAAATGTCACGTTAAAGGCATGCTCTGCATCACAGACCAATGAATATGCCGTCACCGTGGAACATTACCTCATGGGTACGGACGGCACGTATCCTGATATACCGTATGAAACCACGGTAAAACCGTATAAGTACGGTGCAGAATTAAACTTCACTGATGCCGCAAATGAATATGAAGGATTTACATTAAATATTGAAAAGACAAAGGAAATGAATGCCGGTTATACGGGAACGGTAACGGGTGATGTGAAATTAAAAATCTATTATGACAGAAACCGTTATACCGTAACCGTTGAGCATTATTACATGGATACGGCAGGAAACTATCCGGACAAACCGTCCGTTACAGAAGATTTAACACCGTACTACGGCGAAACACTGGTACATAAAAACCTTGCCCGTGAAATAAAGGGGCTTTCATTCAATGAAAATAAGACGATTCAGGAGAATGGAAACCGCACGCAGACGGAAGTCAAGGGAAATACCACGGTCAGACTTTATTATGACAGGACGGTATGCATCGTTACCTATGACTACAGAACAAACGGCGGTACGTCGGCGGATAAGGAAACCGTAAAGACCTACTACGGTGCGGATGCCGACCTTTCCGTTGCAGCATACAAAAACGGCTGGGAACATGCCGGATGGAATACGAAAAGTGATTCAGAAACAGGACTTACCCGGTACACCGTCACCGGAAACGTCACACTCTATGCCGTGTACCGCAAGGACATCACCGTGACATTCGTGGACTTTGCACAGACCTATAAGAGGGAAGGCTCCATGTACAACAACGACACCTATGCCCTTATCGATGCGCCACAGTGCAGTACCTATGGCGGATGGGAAAATGTGTCAGATGTTACGGCAGTAGGATTTAACAGCAGGGCAGACATCACCGCGGAAGGTGCTGAAAAGATGGAGGTAAAGTCCGGGGAGGAACATTTAAAAATCCCGGACAGCATTACTTACTATACCGTGTGCAGTGCAGCCGTGACACTGACCTATGAATTAAACGGCGGTACGGAAAATGACACCACAAAGCCGGTAACGAAAACCGTGTACTGCAATGCAGCCGCCCCGCAGGAAGTAAAGGGCTTTGAATTACAGCTTGGCGAAAGCGTAAAGGAATCCGTTGACCTTGACGGCTATACCCATTCCTATGCGTTTGCGATATGGGCCCAGAACAGCCCGGAGAGCGAAACACGCTTCCCATGCAATGCAGATTATGTCTTAAAGGAAAATACGACTATGTATGCCCTTTGGGATGAAACGGTGACACCGATTACCTACTATATCGAATTTGACGGCAATGCAGGCACAGCCGCAAGAAACATTCCTGATAAAATGGAGGTGCAGTACGGCGAGGAAGTCGTTCTTCCGGAGCAGAAGCCGGAAAGGACGGGATTTACCTTTATGGGATGGAATACAAGAACGGACGGACAGGGAACGGAGTACCAGCCGCAGGATACGGTAAAGAACCTTACAACCGTAAACCATGCCACGGTAAAACTGTATGCCCGGTGGAAACAGCGCCGCATTATCCTTGTAAAGGCGGCATCGACCGTCTATAACGACACAATCATTAAAAGAATCCCCGGAGACGAGGAATGGTATGATTCGGTAGGGCATTTAACCATCGATGAACTGAAAAACTACCCGGATGAACTCTGCGAGCAGGTATGGCATATCGACAAGCAGGGTAATATCACACGGGTGAAATAATTTAAAACACAGCTTTTATCTAAAAGAACAAATTGAATTAAATTTTAAAATTTGTTAAAATATTAAAATAGCTTGTGAAATAAGAATTGGAGAAAACATGGAAGTTCGTATTAATAAATATTTAAGCAGTGCGGGATATTGCTCCAGAAGGGAAGCAGACCGCCTGTTAGAACAGGGCAGAGTAACCATAGACGGCATTCCTGCACAAATGGGAAGTAAAGTGACAGATGGACAGACAGTTTTTGTCGATGGAAAATCAATTATAGAAGAAGATGAAAAGATTTTGCTGGCATTTTACAAACCAACGGGAATCGTGTGTACGACAACGGCAAATCAGGGTGATAATAATATTGTTGATTATATTGGGTATCCTAAAAGAATCTACCCGGTTGGCAGGCTGGATAAAGATTCAGAAGGGTTAATTTTAATGACAAATAACGGAGAGATGATGGATAAAATTCTCCGTTCAGCCAACGGTCACGAAAAGGAATACATTGTAACCGTAAATAAAGAGATTGATGATTCATTTATTAAGGCAATGTCTGGAGGAATATATCTGGCGGAGTTAGACAGAACAACGAAACCGTGCAAAGTAACCGCATTGGGAAAGAAAACCTTCCGCATTATCCTTACACAGGGATTAAACCGGCAGATCCGGCGTATGTGCAGTACACAGGGAAGGGAAGTTGTGCAGCTCAAAAGAATCCGTATCATGAATATTTTATTGGGAGATTTAAAGCCCGGAGAATACCGGAATGTGACAGAAGTAGAATATCAGCAGTTAAAGGAGCAGTTATATGATTCAGCAAAGTAAAATGGACAGAATTAAAGAATTGGTAGAATTACTCAATAAGGCAGGGAAAAGCTATTATTCAGAGGGCAGGGAACTGATGTCTAATTATGAATATGATGCTTTATATGATGAACTGGGTATGCTTGAAAAAGAAACAGGTTATGTTCTTTCGAACAGTCCGACCGTAAATGTCGGCTACGAGGTGCTTAGTGAACTGCCTAAAGAACGTCATGAATCTCCAATGTTAAGTCTTGATAAGACGAAAAGTCCGGAGGCGCTGGCAGAGTGGCTTGGCAGTCAGAAAGGTCTGCTTTCATGGAAGCTGGACGGTCTGACAATTGTATTGACCTATGACAATGGACAACTGCAAAAAGCAGTTACAAGAGGAAATGGTGAAGTAGGAGAAATTATTACCAATAATGCCAGAGTATTTAAAAATGTTCCTGTGACCATTCCTTTTAAAGGGAAACTTGTTCTGCGTGGAGAAGCGATTATTACGTATTCAGATTTTGAGCGTATTAACGAACAGATTCCGGAAGCCGATGCAAAATATAAAAATCCGAGAAATTTATGCAGCGGATCTGTCAGACAGTTAAATAATGAAATTACGGCACAGCGTAATGTCCATTTTTTTGCATTTACACTGGTATCGGCACAGGATGTTGATTTTGATAATTCCAGACAACGACAGTTTGAGTGGCTTAAAGATCAGGGGTTTTCGGTTGTTGAATATAAAATGGTTACAAAAGACACGATTTTAGACACGATAGAATGGTTTGAAAAAACAATTGTAACAAATGATTTTCCGTCAGACGGTCTGGTAATCTTATATGATGATATTGCATATGGAGATTCTTTGGGAAGAACAGCAAAATTTCCAAGAAATGCGATGGCGTTTAAATGGACAGATGAAACCGCAGAAACGACACTGAGAGAAATAGAATGGAGTGCTTCAAGAACCGGTCTGATTAATCCGGTTGCCGTTTTTGACCCGGTAGAGCTTGAAGGCACGCAGGTCAGTCGTGCAAGTGTGCATAATATCAGTATTGTTGAAAGTTTAAAACTTGGTATTGGTGATCGCATTAAAGTATTTAAGGCGAATATGATTATTCCGCAGATTGCAGAAAATCTTACACAAAGCGGTAATTTAGAGATTCCGGAAGTCTGTCCGGTATGCGGCGGGAAAACGCAGATTAAACAGGTTAATGATGTCAAAACACTTTACTGTATCAATGAAGACTGTCAGGCGAAACATGTAAAAAGTTTTGCCCATTTTGTATCAAGAGATGCATTGAATATCGATGGATTGTCAGAGGCAACACTGGAAAAATTTATTCAGCACGGATTTTTAAAGAATTTCTGTGATTTATACCATTTGGAAAAATTCCGTGATGAAATTATTGCTTTAGACGGATTCGGGGAAAAATCCTATGAGAATCTGCTGACATCTGTTGAAAATTCAAGAAATACAACGCTGCCGAAATTTATTTACGGACTTGGCATTGCAAATGTAGGACTTTCCAATGCCAAGATGATTGTGCAGGCATTAGGTAACGATATAGAAAAAATAATTCATGCCGGAAGACAGGAACTTGAGAAAATAGATGGTGTAGGTGCAGTCATTGCAGATACATTTGCTTCCTATTTTGAAAATGAAAAAAATAAAGAGGAATTTTATAAGCTGCTGCAGGAAATGCACATTGAAAAAGCGCAGGACAATCAGAATAATCAGATTCTTACCGGTAAAGTGTTTGTAATTACAGGTTCATTGGAACATTTTGAAAACAGAAATCAGTTAAAAGAACGCATTGAACAGCTTGGCGGCAGGGTGACCGGTTCTGTGACAGGAAAGACATCATACCTGATTAATAACGACAGCCATTCTACGTCATCTAAAAATAAGACTGCGGCAAAACTGGGAGTTCCTGTAATAACAGAAAACGAATTCCTTGAAATGGCACCGATGAATGATGATGGCAGATGATGACGGTTGCCGATAAAGAGAAAATATGCTATAGTGTGACTGCGTAAGCACAAACCAACAGGAATAAAAGCGTTGTGCGGAAATGAGGAAATTATGCCAATTAAAATACAGAGTGATTTGCCGGCAAAGGCAGAACTGGAAAATGAAAATATATTTGTAATGGATGAACATAGAGCAATGACACAGGATTTCCGTGAATTGCAGATTTTAATTCTTAATCTGATGCCGATTAAGCAGGATACGGAATTACAGCTTCTGCGGGGACTTTCAAATACACCGTTACAGATTGATATTACTTTTCTGCAGATGGCAACACACATTTCAAAAAACACCTCAGCTTCCCATTTGAAGAAGTTTTATGAGGTATTTGAAGATATTAAACACCGCAAATTTGATGGGATGATTATTACAGGTGCACCGGTTGAAAAGATGAATTTTGATGAGGTGAATTACTGGAAAGAATTATCTCAGATTATGGAGTGGTCTAAAACACATATTACGTCAACACTTCATATCTGCTGGGCGGCACAGGCGGGATTATATTATCATTACGGGGTAAAAAAGGTACAGCTGGAAAAGAAGTTATCCGGAATATACCGCCATCATGTAATGAATAAAAAAGAACCTCTGGTACGTGGATTTGATGACTTTTTTATGGCACCGCATTCACGCTATACGGAGGCCTGCCGGGAGGATATTTTAAACAATCCGAAATTGAAAGTGCTGGCGGATTCAAAAGAAGCCGGAATATATATTGTCATGGCACAGGAAGGCAAACAGATTTTTGTAATGGGACATCCTGAATATGACCGTATGACACTGGATCAGGAGTATAAGCGGGATGTGAAAAAAGGCATTATGCCGACTTTACCGGTACATTATTATCCCGATGATGATCCGACGCAAAGACCGATATTATCATGGAGAAGCCATGCCAATAATCTATATACGAACTGGCTCAACTATTACGTATACCAAAGCACACCGTATGAGTGGCACTAATTATAAGGGGAGGACATTCTATGACAGAAAACGAAATGTTACAGGCAATTTATTCTGATATGCAGAATATGAAAAACGATATGCAGGAAATGAAGACTGACATGCAGGAAATGAAGACTGACATGCAGAATATGAATACCGACATGCAGAACATGAAATCGGATATGAAAGAAATGAAGACTGATATGCAGGGTATGAAGACTGATATGCAGGGTATGAAGACTGATATGCAGGGTATGAAGACTGATATGCAGGGTATGAAGACTGATATGCAGGGTATGAAGACTGATATGCAAGGTATGAAGACTGATATGCGGGGAATGAAGACTGATATGCAAGGCATGAAAACGGACATACAGGATTTAAGAGGCCGTGTATCCGGTATTGAAATGACCCTTGAGAATGAAACAAACCGCAATATCAGAATTATTGCAGAGGGACATGCCGATTTGTGCAGAAAACTGGATGAAGCATTGAAGGTAGAAAACGAAAAGGAACTCCTTCTTGTCCGGACGAATATAATGGAAAATGATATCCGGAAGATTAAAGATAAATTAGAAATTGCTTAATCAGACTTTGGAGGTGCGTGCATTGAGCAGTCATAAACAGACTTGGATAAAACATCTGCTGTCAGAAAAACAGATGTCTGAAGCATTTGTAAACAGTGTATTTCTGGCATTGTCCGGAGGCTTTCAGGATGCGTATACATACAATACAAGAGATGAGGTTTTTTCAAATGCCCAGACGGGAAATGTTGTCTTGATGAGCCAGCATTTTATGAACCGGGAATGGCAGATTGGGCTGCGGTATTTGTTCCCTTTACTGGCATTTGTATTTGGGGTCTTTGTTGCAGAAAATGTACAGAACCGCTTCAAGTATGCTAAAAAAATGCACTGGCGGCAGGGAATTTTGTTGGCCGAAATAGGGATACTCGCGATTGTAGGATTTATTCCAAATGCTTATAATATGATAGCAACCGTAATGGTATCGTTTGCCTGTGCAATGCAGGTGCAGACATTCCGCAAAGTGGGTGGCTATTCTTATGCAAGCACAATGTGTATCGGAAATTTAAGAAGCGGAACAGCCGCATTGTCTTTGTATTTAAGAGATAAAAAAGCTGAACATCTGCGGCAGACCTTTTATTATTTTGGAATTATCTTTTTCTTTGCCATTGGTGCGGGCATTGGTGGTATTTTATCTGTTTGTTATGGGATTCATGTTATCTGGATATCTTGCATATTGCTGTTTATCAGTTTCCTGCTGATGTTTTTGGAAAAATTAAGATAGTGATAGTTAAAAGAAGTGGGTAAGCATAAAATGTTTACCCACTTCTTTTTATGCGTAGTAATCAATATTTAAATCAGATGAATCTGCCTGCACAAGACTTGAAAAAAGTTTTTCGGCATATCCTTTTATAATTGTTCCATAAGAAGACGAAGAACCAAACAGATTTTTTACATTTTCGATATTATCCGAAGAAACGGCTGTTTCGTCAAAAGAAAGTGTACCGTCATCGGTGACTGTAATGCCGACAGGCAGAAGCAGGTTCTTTACATTCTGTGTTGCATTTTTCATGGCATTCAGATAACCGTTTTCTGTTGAATTTAAATCAGCGGAAGTATGGTTTTGCAATGTATTGTTATACTGTTCTGTATAATTTTTTAAATAGGTAACTAAGGTTTGCGCCTGCACGGATGCATAGTCTGTTAAATACAGATTTTTTGTGGCAGCTGCTAAGAGCTGATCAGACTGAGCCAGGGCTGTATTACCGGCAGATACAGAAATAGTGGTTGTTCCAAGTACATTCTCTGGTGTATTTAAAGCCTGCTGCGCAGCAGAAGAAATGGCTTTGGCATATTTAATGCTGTCACTTACAAAATGTTCATCTTCACCAAAAACAGCATCCAGTTTTGTGCTTGTTACATCTGAAAAATTGGTAGTATCGAATTTTAATTTATTCGTTGAAGTCCGTGTAATACCAAGACTTTTTAATGAATCTTCATATTCGGAAAACAGGCTGTCCATTTTATCCATGTACTTTGTGAGTTTTTTGGAACCAGTTATACCGGATGCGGAAGACATTAAATCATTATAAGTATTTACAAAACTTTTGATTTTATTCTGTGTACGTGCAGTTGGTCCGTCCGATGTATCAATATCTTTTAAAGAACGTAATTTATGCTTGAGTGAAGAAGCACTCTGACGGGTTTCATCTGCATCGCTGTTGTACTTTACAATTCTTTTTGTCGATGAAAAAGCATAAGAATTGTTTGCTGTCAAATTATTTAAAATTGCCGAAGCATTAATTGTAATAGACATCTATAAACACTCCATTCTGTCAGACTGACATTTATTTTAATCGTATTTTGTTTGGTGTATTTTTGTATAAGCATTGTACCATTATACTTTTATGTATATCGGCTGAATCTCCAAAAAATTAAGAGTTCTTTTTGTGACTGCGTTTTTCGCGGTTTAAGCCTCCGGACATATGGGTGCAGCCATTATCTAAAAAACGTGCACGTTTAATACTGTCTTCACCATATTTATCCCGAATGGAATCAACTGCTTTATTCAACATCGCAAACCGTTCATTTTTATCTTCATCAAAAAGGTTCATTTGATAAAAAGCAGTGTCTGTCGCATGTGCCGTGGAAACACCGAGCAGACGGATTGGGACATGATTCCATGTCAGATCAAACAGCCGGCAGGCATTTTCATAGATGATTTCTGTTAT
>OBJO01000184.1_pt1 | contig 29797 bp, 33 predicted proteins | sample 1481741 | NCBI WGS metagenome assembly OBJO01 (sample SAMN06140803, study PRJEB22556) | human gut metagenome | host: Homo sapiens | place: China: Beijing | collected 2014 | reverse complement strand
AATGCGAACTCCTGGCCCGCGAGCGCTTCATGTGTTCCGTTCCAGAGCTGTTCGAGCAGACGTCGGCATTCGATGACGTGCGCGTTCGAAGGGTCGGTGTCTTCAAGCGTCTGCGCGAGCCACTGCTGTTTGCGATCGGCCTTGCCCGCCGAAATCAATCCACACAAGCTGCCGTGGCATTCGGCGGCGTCGACAAGCACGTTGGCCCTGCGCAAGGCGTCGCCGGTTTGTTCAAAGGTAGGAAGTGTCATTGGAGAAACCCGGTTTGGACAACTCATCGTAACACTCGCGCAATTGCGCCCCAAGCATGCGCAGAAAAACGGGCGCGTGACGGCGAACAGGACAACATGACACGCGCGCCGCGCTTTTTATGTCGCGCGAATTGACCCTCCATATGACCGGCTCTATAGTTCGCGGCATGCCGAACGAACCCGCATTCAGACAGGAACTCAAGCGCCTGGAGGAACGTCTCCAGGAAGTGCTCGACCTTTGCAGCCGTCTGCAGGAAGAGAACCATTCGCTGCGTGAAAGCCAGGAACAACTGGTTGCCGAAAAGGCGAGTCTGGTCCAGCGCAACGACCAGGTGAAAACGCGCGTCGAGCACATCATCAACCGGTTGAAGTCGCTGGAGCAGAGCTCGTGAACGCGCTGACGTCCGTCACCGTCAAGATTCTCGAGAAGGAATACCAGGTCGCGTGTCCGGAAGCGGAACGCGCGGCGTTGCTGCAGTCCGCCGACATGCTCAATCGGCGCATGAAGGAAATCCGCGACAGCGGCAAGGTCGTGGGACTGGATCGCATGGCCGTGATGGTCGCGCTCAATCTCGCCAACGAACTCCTGCAACTGCGCGAATCTTTTGAAGGCATCGACGACGAAGTCGGTGAGCGCGCGCGGAACATGCGGCAGCGCATGGATGAAATTCTCGGTGCAGTGCGCCAGTTCGAATTCTGATTCCTGAACAGCCTCTGAGCAGTTCCCACCCTTTCAAGCGCCCCCGAACGAAGTGATATGATGTACTCGTCAGGTCAGCGATGACCTACCGCGTAGTGACATCTCCTGCGGTGTTCGAAACGGGCTGGGGTACCCTTAGAGCCTAATTTAAACCCCTGGAGCTCGTTCCCGGGGTGACGGTGCGCAAGTCCACCTCGAGTGGAAAGCCTAAAGCGCCTCGGTGAGCTCCACCTGAACCAATGGTTCTAGGGCGATAGTTCGTTACGGCACAGGCGGGAGATGTCTCTTTTCATGAGCGAGACGAACGCGCGCAAAGCCCACCGCAATTCGATCCGGCACAGCATTCGTGAACGTCGACGCGCGCTTGGTGTCCGTGACCAGCGCGCCGCGGCGGCAGAACTCCGCAATCACCTCCTCGCCCTTCCCCGCTTTCGGCACACACGCAATATTGCGGCTTACGTCGCCGTTGACGGCGAAATACCGCTTGATCCCGTGATTGAAACCGCGTGGTCGCTCGATATTCCCGTTTACCTGCCTTGCTTGCGCGGCCAGCGAATGGAATTCCGTCGCTACACGCCGCACACACTCCTGCGCGACAACCGATTCGGTATTCCCGAACCCGAGAACACACCGGGTGCGCGTATCAATGCACGTTTCCTCGATCTTGTGCTGACGCCGCTCGTCGCTTTCGATACGAACGGCGGGAGGCTCGGCACCGGCGGCGGTTTCTACGATCGCACCTTCGCGTTCCTGCGGCAGCGCGCGCACTGGAAACAACCGGCGTTGCTCGGCATCGCATATGAATTCCAATTGGTGCCGGAGATTCCGATCGAAGCGTGGGACATACCGATGAGGGGCGTCGTTACTGACGTCACCACCCGGATTTTCAAGCTCTGACGTGGAGAAAATTGAATGCAGTACTGGCTGATGAAGTCGGAACCGGACGTGTTCAGCATCGACGATCTGAAGGCGCGAGGTACGAAAGGCGCGCACTGGGATGGCGTACGGAACTACCAGGCACGCAACTTCATGCGCGAGATGCAGAAGGGCGATCAGGCATTTTTCTACCATTCCAACTGCGATCTGCCGGGCATTGTCGGTGTGATGAAAGTGATTCGCGAAGCGTATCCGGATCACACCGCTTTCGATCCCGAAGATCCGCATTTCGATCCGAAGAGTGACGCGGCAAAGCCTCGCTGGTTCATGGTCGACGTTGCGTTCGTCGAGCGCTTTCCGCGCACCGCAGGGCTTGCGGAACTACGGGAAAACACGGCATTGCAGGAGATGCTTGTCATCCGGCGCGGCAATCGTCTTTCAGTTACCCCGGTCACTCAGAAAGAATGGAACGCGATTCTGAAAATGATGAAGCGCACATGAGCGACGGTCAGTGCACGCATGCAAAACAGTTGGGGCAATCTATTTAAACCGGACGCATGACATGCATCACATCGAGTGATACATGCGCCGACATTTTCAAAAATTGTGACATTGGTGGAAATTTGACTTTTCTGATATATACTCAACTCCGAGTGATCGGTCACTTTGGGAGGATCAACAATGGCTGCAAAAAAGAAAGCCGCTGCAAAGAAGAAGTCCACCGCGAAGAAAAAGCGTGTGGTTCGCAAGAAATCGGTAGCTAAGAAGAAGACCGCTGCCAAGAAGAAGGGCACGGTCCGCCGGAAGAAGAAAGCCGGCGCGAAGAAGAAAAAGGCAGGAGCCAAGCGCAAGAAAGCCGGCACGAAGAAGAAGGCCGGTGCCAAGCGCAAGAAGGCTGGCGCCAAGAAGAAGAAAGCCGGCGCGAAGCGCAAGAAGGCCGGCACGAAGAAGAAAGCCGGTGCCAAGCGCAAGAAGGCTGGTGCCAAGAAGAAGACAGCTGCCAAGAAGAAAACCGCTGCGAAGCGGAAGAAGACAGCTTCCCGACGCAAGAAGACGGCTTCCAAGTCGTAATCTCCGTCAGGTAGCAATTGAAAAGGCCCGGTTCTGCCGGGCCTTTTCTTTTGGCGCGATTGCGGGCGAGAATGTTTCGCCCTGTGCAATCAAAGGTGGATTCACAATGAGTCCTGATGACAAGAAACGTGCCGCGGCGATCGCGGCGCTCGACCACCTCGACGACGCGCGGATTATCGGTGTAGGAACCGGCTCCACGGTCAATCACTTCATCGATGCGCTGGCTGACATCCGCGATCGTATCGAAGGCGCCGTCTCCAGTTCGGAAGCATCAACAGCACGATTGAAAGGTCTGGGCATTCCTGTACTCGATCTGAACAGTACCGGCGATCTGGATGTATATGTCGATGGCGCTGACGAAGCGACACGACATCTTCAGTTGATCAAGGGCGGCGGCGGTGCGTTGACCCGGGAAAAAATCGTTGCGGAAGCCAGCCGGCGTTTCATCTGCATTGCGGACGACAGCAAACTTGTCGACGTGCTGGGCGAGTTTCCGTTGCCGGTCGAAGTCATCCCGATGGCACGCAGTCTCGTCGCGCGGAAGCTGACCGCGCTCGGCGGTCGTCCCTCGCTACGCGAAGGCTTCACGACGGACAACGGTAACGTGATTCTCGACGTTCATAATCTGAAGATTCTTGAACCGGCGAAACTTGAATCGAGCATCAACGACATTCCGGGCGTTGTGAGTTGCGGCATCTTCGCGTTGCGCCCCGCCGACGTGCTGTTGCTCGGAGGTGACGGCGGCGTACGGACGATGAGGACGTAAGCAGCAGGTTCTTTTATCGCAGTCGTCGTTTGATATTTAAATCGGATCGTTTCTCGCAAAACCCGCTCGACGCGTTTTGTTTTCCGAATCAGACCGGGTAAAGATGGGACAGAAGCGGAACGTGCAGCGGTTGGACGCACTCGTTATGCAATAAACCGTCGAGCGAAAACTGGAACTCGACATCAAAACAAAAAGCCCCGCACTCGGCGGGGCTTTTTGTTTTTGGTTCGGGAACGAGGATGTCAGCAGTTGGCCTTTCGCACACGATCCCCTGCTCACCGATGCCATCTACCCGCGCGCGCTCGACGCCAGTCGCTATGCTTCTGTCCGATCGCAAGAACGTTTCCTGCGCCTTTCGATGCAAACGACCGACCGTCGAATGGAAATCCTTTTGACCGTTCCTTATCACGACGAAGAGACCAGGTTGACCCACCTCACCGCTGTCGCTCGCTACGCGGCCCACTCCTGGATCGAGATGAATCACGACTCGAGGAACGTCGAACAAGGTTCGCGTGCCTGAGGCCAGCCAAAAAAACGAAAGCCCCGGTCCTTGAGGACCGGGGCTTTTCATTTTTGGCTGGGGGACTAGGATTCGAACCTAGATTGACGGAGTCAGAGTCCGTAGTCCTACCATTAGACGATCCCCCAAGAACGCGGCGGGAACCGAAACGGGTTCCCGGGGACGTCCGGTTAGCGTTTGCTGAACTGCGGCTTGCGGCGCGCCTTGTGCAGGCCGACTTTCTTGCGCTCGACTTCGCGCGCATCGCGAGTCACAAAACCCGCCTTTCGCAACGGCGGACGCAGTGTTTCGTCGTATTCCATCAGCGCGCGGGTCAGTCCGTGACGGATCGCACCGGCCTGACCGGTGTTGCCGCCACCTTCAACCGTGACATACACATCGAACTTGCCGACCATGTCAGCGAGTTCAAGCGGTTGGCGCACGATCATGCGCGATGTTTCGCGGCCGAAAAATTCGTCCAGCGGACGACCGTTCACCACGATGTTGCCCGTACCCGAGCGCAGAAAAACGCGAGCGGTGGAGGATTTGCGACGGCCGGTGCCGTAATTCTGAGTCGTTGCCATCTACTGTATTTCCCGTTCGACAGTTGCCACCACTGTGGCGTCGTTAAGTCAGATTTCCAGCGCCTGCGGCTGCTGCGCGGTATGTGAATGTTCCGGACCCGCGAACACTTTCAGTTTGCGGAACATCGCGCGGCCCAGCGGATTCTTCGGCAGCATGCCCTTGACGGCCAGTTCAATGACCTTCTCCGGACGCTTTTCAATCATTTCACGCAGCGACGCGGACTTCAGATTGCCGATGTAGCCGGTGTGCCAGTGGTAGGTCTTGTTTTCCATCTTTCTGCCGCTGACGTGGATCTTCTCCGCGTTCACGACAACGATGTAATCACCCGTATCCACGTGCGGGGTGTATTCCGGCTTGTGCTTGCCGCGCAGACGCTTGGCGATTTCAGAGGCCAGGCGGCCCAGGGTCTTGCCGTCGGCGTCGACGACAAACCAGTCGCGCTTCACAGATTCCGGCTTTGCAGAAAACGTATTCATTTGGATCAGCTCCAAACCCAATTATTCGAGGCCACCGGAATATCCCGGGGGCGAAAGGCGCGCAATATTACGTGAGAAATTCCGGATTTTCAACAGCTTCCGCGCTTTTGAAGGAAAGCCGTCGCAATCATTCGACGGCAGCCAATCGCGCAAAAGCTTCTTGGAAACCAATGAGTTAGAGCGTCAAATTTTCAGCCGCTCAACTGCCTTTCCATTCCGAAGATGCGAGGTCACGATCTCCTCGATGTCTTCCTCATCAATATAGGTGTACCAGACCGCGTCCGGATACACGACAGCCGTCGGACCTTCTTCACAACGATCGAGGCAGCCCGAGCTGTTGACCCGCACACCGCCACGCCCTGCCAGCCCCAGTTCTTTCACCCGCCGCTTGGCATAATTGCGCATCGCGTCACTCCCGCAACGGCCGCAACTCGGCCGGTCGGCGCCGTCCGCCCGAACGTTGGTACAGAAGAAGATATGACGCTTGTAATAATCCATGCTTCCAAACGATCAGAACGTGTACTGGATACTGACAGTGGTGTAGGTATCCACGTTCTCCAGGCCCGCGGGAACCGTGCTGTTGCGCTTGATGGTATAGCTGACGACGAGGTCGAGCTCGCCCATCAACTGAGAAGTCAGCGCACTGACAGATTCCACATAGGTATTCAAACTGCCTGATTCAACGGCTATCTGTTGAGAAAAGTCCGAATTCTCGCCGAATTTCCATAAATAATCTGCGGCAAGCCGACCAATGGTTTCGTCCTGCTCGGTGTCATCGACAAGGTCACTCCGACGGGCGCCGATACCTATTTCGAGGTCCAGCAGGTGCGTGTCGCTGTCCAGCACGCGGCGACCATAACCGACAGCAGCAGCGACCCGTTCTTCGTAACCGCTGAACTCATCCTGCTCCCAGCTTAGGGAACCGAACAGATAATTGTCGCCCGATAACTTGCGGTCCGCCTTGTAGCCCGCGTGGTAATTCTCCGCGATCGTCGCCTCGGAGTCTTCGGAATAGATGCTTGAGGCGACGAAAGCGTGCCGCCAATCCGGCCTCTCCCAGCCCATCAGCACCTTGCCGTTCATGTTCCTGGTCTCGGTGTTCCCCGACGCGGCGATGTATCCGAACCGCACGCGACCGGCAAACTTGTCGGCATCCTCGCCTTCCAATGGAACGCTGTCCGTATCCAACGAGTCGAATTCGCCCCAGATGGAGTCCGCGTGCGCCGGTGTGAGAGTCAGGAGAAAAGCCAGGGTCGCCAGAACGACCGATGTCTTCCAGGTGAAATTCATGAACGCCTCGTTATCTTTGTCTTGCGATGCGAAGGAATCGAGTGGCTACGTCGGCTTCGATCCTCGAGCGAGAAAACAGTATTATAACCCCACTAAATGAATCACCCCACGCACAAAATCCCAAGTACGTCGCGTCCTGCAAAATCCCGCGAACATTTTCACGACTTCCCGCTCGTGGATGCGGACCAATGCGTGAAATGCGGCTTGTGCTTGCCGCACTGCCCCACTTACAAGCTCTCCCGTCATGAAGGCGATTCGCCGCGCGGGCGAATCGCGTTGATGCAAGGTCTTGCGCAGGGAGTGCTTGAAGCAGAAGGCAGTGCGCTGCCGCATCTCGACGGCTGCCTGGTCTGCCGTGCGTGCGAGCCGGTCTGCCCCGCACAGGTTCCTTACGGGCGTCTGATTGATGCTGGTCGAAAAGGTTTGTGGCGCGCGGGACACCGTCCCGGCTGGTTCTGGCATCTGCTCGCGTACTGGCGCCAAACGCCGCGTCGATTGCGTTGGCTCTCGCTTGCGGTTCGTTTCGCGCATCGCGCGGGACTTGCGCGCATCGCCGCACTTTCGGGAAACCATCGAGTGGCGCGCGCGGCAAGTTACATACAACGCAGCGGAAAACCACCGACAGCGGGCAATTACATGCCGGCCGGCGAATCGCGGGGACGCATCGCGCTTTTTCTCGGCTGTGTCGCGCGTCCGCTGGATGCGCCGGTGCTGCACGCAACAATACGCGTGCTGAATGCGATGGGTTACGCGGTGACGATTTCCGACGACCAGACATGTTGCGGGGCGATGGACGCGCACGCCGGCGATGCGGACACGATGAAAGATCTCGCATGCACCAATCGCGATGCATTCGCAGCAGCGGATAAAATCATTTCGACCGCCAGCGGCTGCGGTGCGCACTTGCAGGACTATCGTGAACTCGACATCGACGGCATGAACGAATTTTCCGTGCGTGTCGAAGACGTGATGCATTTCATCGCCGCGCGGGTGTCGCAGTTACCGGTACTTGACGAAAAAAATCTGCATGTGGCGGTGCATTCGCCCTGCACGTTGAAAAACGCCATGCGCCAAAGCGGCGCGCTTGATGTCCTGCGCCGCATACCCGGCCTTGACGTGCGCGCGCTGCGACACAAGGACTGCTGCGGAGCCGCGGGCACGTACCTTTTTGAACACGTCGAAACCGCCGACCGGCTGGGCAATCAATTGCTCGACGCGCTGAACGAAGACGTTCCCGACTTTTTCGTCACGAGCAATACCGGTTGCGCCTTGCATGTCCGGCGTCTCGCGAGGAAGCGCGGAATCGATTTACAGGTTCTGCATCCCGTCGAACTGCTTGCCGCGTCTCTGCCGCATTCAACGCAACGGGCAACCCGCCTATAATCGACGCATGCGAAATCTGACACCCGTTGATCTCTTCCTTACGAGCGCCGACAACGCGTTGCGTACCGTTGCCGGACGTCACGCGCATCACGCCGGACGCTCGAATCCTGCCGGCGATTTACCGGAAGCATTGCATGACGCGGCAACGCGACGACGCGCAGCCGGCCTGATGCGCGTGAATCACGCCGGCGAAATCGCCGCGCAAGCGCTATACCAGGGACAGTCCGTTTTTGCGCGTGATGCGCGCACGCGCGATGCAATGCGTGAAAGCGCGCAGGAAGAAGTCGATCATCTTGCGTGGTGCGAGGACCGGCTTGTGGAACTGGACAGCGCGCCGTCGAAACTGGCGCCGTTCTGGTACGCGGGTTCATTCGCGATCGGCGCCTTCGCGGGAATGGCAGGTGACCGGTGGAGTCTCGGCTTCGTGGCGGAAACCGAACGTCAGGTCGAGACGCACCTCGAAGGACACTTGAACAAGATCGCGCATGACGATGTGCGGAGTCGCGCGATCATCGAGCAGATGAAAGCCGATGAAATCCGGCATGGCGCGAAGGCGATGCAGGCGGGCGCAAGGACATTGCCTTGGCTCGTCAGGAAAGCGATGAAGCTCGCGTCACGAGTGATGACGACGACGGCGTATTACGTCTGACGGGTGATCCGCATTCACGCGTAAAAAAAGCCGGGACTTCCCGGCTTTCTTGTCACGATCAATCACTGATCGTTCAATCTTCAATTTCGCCCCGCTCGCCCCGCTTCATGTTCCGTCCGTAGAAAATCTCGAACATTTCCTGCTCGACACGCTCGCAAATGATTTCCTGTTCTTCCGTCGGCAACTCGTCAACGCCGGTGCCGAACAGGTAATTGTCGAGATCGAATTCCTTCAGGATCATCTTCGTGTGAAAGATGTTTTCCTGATAAACGTTGACGTCGACCATGCGATAGGTCTCGCGTGTGTCTTCCGAAAGAAAATTCTGGATGGAATCGATGTTGTGGTCGATGAAATGTTTTTCGCCGTTGATGTCGCGTGTGAATCCGCGCACGCGGTAGTCCACGGTGACAATGTCCGATTCCAGCGCGTGAATGAGATAGTTCAGCGCCTTCAATGGCGAAATCTTGCCGCAGGTTGAAACATCGATATCAGCACGAAAGGTCGAGATGCCGTTATCAGGATGCATCTCCGGATAGGTGTGTACCGTGATATGCGATTTATCGAGGTGCGCGACGACGGCGTCCGGAAGCGGTCCCGGCGACTCCGTCTGTCCGGCTTTCGCCACCTGCTGCGGCAGCACCGGTTCTTCCGAAATCAGCATGGTCACGGACGCGCCTTGCGGGTCGTAATCCTGGTGCGCGATGTTGAGGATATTCGCGCCTATGATGTTCGAAACATCAGTGAGAATCTGCGTCAACCGTTCCGCGTTGTAGACCTCATCGATGTACTCGATGTATTCCTTCTGGTGCCTTTCGGTCTTCGCATAGCAGATGTCGTAGATATTGAAGCTCAAGGTCTTGGTCAGATTGTTGAAACCCTGCAATTTCAGCTTCTTTTCGACCATCTTCGCTCCTGCCCTTGCCGCGGCGCACTAACCGGGCGAATCCCGGGGAAATAAAGCGGCGAATTATCCCGCATTTGTTCCGCGCATGAACACCCCTCGAAGAAGTCAAATGCGGAATAGCCTTGCCTTCCCATAAACCATGGTTTACAAGGTCTCCTTAGCCGCGCCCCGAATCATATGGTAAGTACATGACCGATAAAGAGAAAACATTCAGACCCTTCCAGAACCCGCCGATCGACCGCTTTCTTGCGGTCTGCCATGTGCGGCAAGTGCCCGGCAAGACGGTCGTCATTCACGCAGGCGACACGCCCGATACGCTGTACTTCATCGTTGAAGGTTCGGTCGCCGTCGTTATCGAAGACGAAGACGGCAATGAAATTGTCGTCACCTATCTCAACCGTGGTGAATTCTTCGGTGAAATGGGGATGTTCTTCTCGGACTCGAAGCGTTCCGCCTGGGTTCGTACGCGCAGCGAATGCAAGCTCGCGGAAATCCACTACGACAAGTTCAAGCGCCTGGCGCATGAAGACCCGGACTTGTTGTTCGAACTGGCCGGACAACTCGCGACGCGCCTTGGCCGCACGACGCGGAAAGTCGGCGACCTCGCCTTCCTCGACGTTACTGGCCGTATCTCTCGCGTGTTGCTCGATCTGTGCAAGGAACCGGACGCGATGACGCATCCCGATGGCATGCAGATTCGCATCAGCCGTCAGGAACTCGGACGCATCGTCGGCTGTTCACGCGAAATGGCCGGACGCGTGCTGAAAGCGCTGGAAGAAGAAGGTCATATCAACGTTGCCGGCAAGACGATTGTGATCATCGGCGCGTCATCGCGCGGCAACGAAGAGTCCGAGATGACCGCGGGCCTGAGTTTCAAGTAAGTCTCTAGATCCGCGTCGCTGCGAGTATTGCGGCGATGCAGTCAGTAATCCTCGAAGAACAGTTCGCGCAGCTGCGCGCCGGGATCAACGGCGCGCATGAACGCCTCACCGACGAGAAATGCGGGCACGCCCGCCGCGCGCAGGCGTTCAACGTCGGCGCGGGCATGAATGCCGCTCTCGGTCACGAGCACGCGGTCATCCGGCAGCCGGCTCCTCAGTTGCAACGTCGTGTCCAGCGATGTTTCAAACGTCCGCAGGTCACGGTTGTTCACGCCGATCAACGGCGTCCGCAGTCTCAGCGCGCGCTCCAGTTCCTCGGCGGTATGCACTTCCACGAGCACGTCGAGTTGAAGATCCAGCGCCAGCTCACAAAGCTCCTGCAGGATTGCATCGCCCAGCGCGGCGACAATCAGCAGGATCGCGTCGGCGCTGGCAACACGCGATTCGTACACCTGCCATGGATCGATCACGAAATCCTTGCGCAGTACGGGCAATGGACAGGCACGCCGTGCGCGGTCGAGATGATCAAGACGGCCTTGAAAGAAATGCTCGTCGGTCAGCACGGACAGACACACCGCGCCGCCGAGATGGTAGCTCTCGGCGATCTGCGCAACGTCGAAGTCTTCGCGCAGCACGCCCTTGCTCGGCGAGGCTTTCTTGATTTCCGCGATCACGCCAAGCCGACCTTCATCACGCGCGGTTTCCAATGCGTTCGCAAAACCGCGCGTCGCATCAAGATCCTCCGCGCGCGCGCGCATTTCACGAAGCGATACCGCGGTTGAACGCGCGACGATTTCCTCGCTCTTTCGCGCGAGGATGCGCTGCAGAATATCTGACGTGCTCACCGTGAAAACTCCACCAGTTGTTCAAGCTTCCGCAAGGCATCACCGGAACACAGTGCGGCGCGCGCCCGTTCGACACCGTCACTCAGACTGGTGACGACATCGGCGGCGTACAAGGCCGCGCCGGCATTCAGCGCCGTGATGTCGAACGCAGCACCCGCCTCGCCCGATAACACCTGCCGGATCACACGTGCGCTCGCCTGCGGATTCTCCACGACGAGAGAATCGAGCGGTTGTCGCTCGATGCCGAACTGTTCGGGTGCAATCCGGTACGTGCGCACCTGACCGTCACGAAGTTCCGCGACGAGCGTCGGAGCCGCAAGACTGATTTCATCCAGACCGTCCTCGGAATGCACGACCAGCACGTGCTTGCTGCCGAGGCCGCGCAACACTTTTGCGAGCGGTTCCACCCACCGTGGCGCGAACACGCCGAGCAACTGGTGAGGCGCATTCGCCGGGTTGGTCAGCGGCCCGAGCAGGTTGAACAGCGTGCGGGTGCCAAGTTCACGGCGTGGTGCGGCGGCGTGGCGCGCGGCGGCGTGATGCGCCGGCGCGAACAGAAAGCCGAGTCCGATTTCATTCACGCAGCGTGCGACCTGTTCCGGCGGGACATCGATATTCACGCCCAGCGCTTCGAGTACGTCCGCGCTGCCGGATTTCGATGACATCGACCGGTTGCCGTGCTTGGCGACGCGGCCGCCGGCTGCTGCCACCACGAACGCCGATGCGGTGGAAATATTGAACAGCGAACGACCGTCGCCACCCGTCCCGCAGGTATCGACGAGATTTTCCGGCGCAACCTCGACCTTTGTGGCAAGCGTGCGCATCACGCGCGCCGCGGCGGTGATTTCCTCGACGGTTTCGCCCTTCGTCCGCAGGCCGGCGAGAAAACCGCCGATCTGAATCGGTGTCGCTTCGCCCGTCATCACCTGGCGCATCACGGCCTCCATGTCGGCGCCGGCGAGATCTTCGCGATCGACGATACGGCTTATGGCTTCTTTGATTTCCATTCACGTCTCAAAAAGAAAATGGACAGGACTTACACGATTCAAAGCAACGTTGACTCCATGTTGCTTTACGTGAGCTGAAACGTTCAGCAGTTCAACATTATTGAAACATCCCGTCTAACTGTTTTCCAAAAAATTCCGGAGCAACGCGTGCCCGTGCTGCGTGAGTATCGACTCGGGATGAAACTGCACGCCTTCGACCGCGAATTCACGATGCCGCACGCCCATGATTTCCTCGATACCGCCGTCATCGTTCTCGGTCCATGCCGTCAACACCAGACATTCGGGCAATGATGTTTTCTCGATCACAAGCGAGTGATAGCGCGTGACTTCATACGGTGATGGAAGATCGCGGAACACACCTTTGCCATCGTGATACACCATCGATGTCTTGCCGTGCATGACGCGTCCTGCGTGCACGACCTTTCCGCCGAACACCTGACCGATGGCCTGATGACCGAGACAGACCCCGAGAACGGGAATCTCGCCGGCGACGCGATGAATGAGATCCAGTGATATTCCCGCTTCGTTCGGCGTGCATGGTCCGGGCGAAACGACAATATGCGATGGCTGCATTTGCTTTACGTCATCAACGGAAATTTCGTCATTGCGTTTCACGAGCACGTCCGCACCGAGTTCGCCGAGATACTGCACGAGATTGAATGTGAATGAATCATAGTTATCGATCATGAGAATCATGCGTCACCATCCAGTTTCATTCCGCGGCTGACGACATCAACCGCCTTCAATAATGCACGGCTCTTGTTCAGCGTTTCTTCCCACTCCGCGTGCGGATCGGAATCGTGGACCACACCGGCGCCTGCCTGCACCTGCAAGCGCCCGTCCTTGATCACCGCCGTCCGAATCGCAATTGCGGTATCGAGATTTCCCTGCCAGCCGAAGTAACCGACGGCCCCCGAATAAACACCGCGCGCCACCGGCTCGAGCTCGTCAATGATTTCCAGCGCGCGCAGCTTCGGTGCGCCGGACAATGTTCCGGCCGGAAAACACGCTGCGAGCGCGTCCAATGCATCGAATTCCCTGCGCAGTTTCCCGGTGACGTTCGAGACCATGTGCATGACGTGCGAGTAACGTTCGGTTGCCATGCGTTGCGTGACTTTCACGCTGCCGGTTTCGCTCACGCGCCCGACATCGTTGCGCGCAAGATCGATGAGCATCAAATGCTCGGCAAGTTCCTTCGGATCAGCGTGCATCTCGTCTTCAAGTGCAAGGTCTTCCGCCTGATCACCGCCACGTGGACGCGTACCGGCGATCGGTCGCACCGTCAGTTCACGGTCTTCGACTCGCACCAGCACCTCAGGTGACGAGCCTGCGACCTGCATGTCGCCGAAATCGAGGAAATAAAGATACGGCGAGGGATTCAGTGATCGAAGCGCGCGATACACGTCCAGTGGCTGCCCTGAGAACTCGGCATCCATGCGTTGCGACAGCACCACTTGCATGACATCGCCGTCGCGAATGTATTCGCGTATCCGCTGCACGGCCGCGGTGAATCGCTGTTCACCAAACAAACTTTCAAAGCCGCCGTGCGTGCGGGGCGAATGCGTCCGAAACGCGAGCGGCGATTGCAGCTTCGCGCTCATTTCATCGAGTCGCGCCGCCGCGGCTGCCGGCGCATCCGGATCGTTCACCGCGGCGTGCGTGATCAAGAATGCGGAGCCGCGCAAGTTGTCGAAGATCACCAGATCTTCAGCGACAAGCAGACGGACATCGTCGACGCCGTCCATGGGCTTTCGATGTTTCATCAAGCGCGGTTCAAGGTAACGCACAAGCTCAGCACCGAAGTATCCGACAAGTCCACCGGCGAACCGCGGCAGACCCGGCAGCGCGGGAACACGAAAGCGTGCGGCATACTCGCGCACCGCTGCCAGCGGATCCATGCATGTCTGCTCGCCAACGAGTACATCGTCGATGTATTCGCGCCACATGCCGGACCGGAAGCGAACCTCGCGACGCGCGCGCAAACCGATGATGGAATACCGTCCCCAGCGCTCGCCACCCTGCACGGATTCGAGCAGGAATCCGCGCCCGGCGCCGTTCAGTTTCATGTATGCGGACAACGGTGTGTCGAGATCCGCGAGAATTTCGCGAACAACGGGAACGTGCGTGAAGGCTTGCGTATGCTCAGCGGATCGCTGATCGGAAAATCGGGTTTTCATGCATGAGGACCTGGTTGAAAAACATCAATACAAGAGAGCGGCGCGCGGGCATCACCAACGCCAACCGGTTTTCCTTGCATGCTGTTTCCAGGTCTTCATCACTTCGTTGTCACCAGATGTTGCGGAAGGTCCGCGAGTGTCGCGAGCACGAGATTCGCGCCCAGGCGGTTGACGTCGCGGCCCTGATTATAACCATAACTTACGCATACGCTGTCAATGCCGGCCGCGTTCGCCGCCGCGATGTCATTCTCCGAATCACCGATCATCAGGCATTCCTGCGGCGATACCGCAAAATGTCGCGCGCATTCAAGCAGCGGCAGCGGATCGGGCTTGCTCCGCGGCAGACTGTCGCCACCGAGCACGTGCCGGAAATGTTTTCGAAGATCGAGAATCGTGAGCAGGCGTTCCGTCAGCGCGAACGGTTTGTTCGTCACGCACGCGAGCGCAACATCCGCGGTACTCAACCAGATCAACAAATCACGCACGCCGGGATAGACACGCGTCGATACGCAGATGTGTTCCGCGTAACGCACCAGAAACCGATCGAGCAATCGCGCGACGAGCGCGGGTTGCGCATGATCATCCACGCCGCGTGATGTCGCGCGGCCGCACAATCGCCGCGCGCCGTTGCCGACCCAGATACGCACCTCGGATTCCGAAACAGCGGCAAGATCAAGATCAGCGAGCGCGGCGTTCAACGCGACCGTGATATCCGGCACGGTATCCACAAGCGTGCCGTCGAGATCGAAAATCACGAGTCGGGGCAACTCGCGTCTGTATTCGACCACCGAACTACTTGCGCGCTTTCGCGAGTTCATCGCGCATGCGCGCGATCACGTCCTTGTAGTCCTTCGCGCCGAAGATCGCGGAACCCGCGACAAACGTATCCGCACCCGCTTCGGCGACCGCGCGAATATTGTCCACCTTCACACCACCGTCGATCTCAAGGCGGATAGCGTGGCCAGACTGGTCGATCAACCGGCGCGCGGTGCGCAACTTGTTCAGCGCTTCGGGAATGAAACTCTGACCGCCGAAACCCGGGTTCACCGACATGATCAACACCATGTCCACCTTGTCCAGCACATGATGCAGATGCGAGAGCGGCGTTGCCGGATTGAACACAAGACCGGCCTTGCAGCCGTGCTCACGGATGAGTCCCAGCGTGCGATCGATATGTTCGGAAGCTTCAGGATGAAACGTGATGTAACTCGCGCCCGCTTTTGCGAAATCCGGAATGATGCGATCCACCGGTTTGACCATCAGATGAACATCGATCGGCGCAGTGACGCCGTGTTTTCGCAACGCTTCGCAGATCATCGGTCCGATGGTGAGATTCGGCACGTAATGATTATCCATCACGTCGAAATGCACGATGTCCGCACCGGCGGCGAGCACCGCGTCGACCTCTTCACCCAGGCGGGCGAAATCGGCGCTGAGAATGGATGGGGCGATAAGATCGTTAGCCATGAAATCTCCCGTTGTCCGTGGCAGCGAAGAAGCAGGGCATCCACACGGATAAAATTATATCATCCGGGACTCGCCGGCCGCCGGTCACACAAGGACAGGAACATGCTGAAGAAACTCACCCCCGTATTGTTCGTCGAGAATATCGAGGATCAGCTGCCCTTCTGGGTGGAGACACTTGAGTTCCGGAAAACCGTGGAGGTGCCGCACGAGGGCGCGCTCGGCTTCGTGATCCTCGTTCGCGACGGCGTGGAACTCATGCTGCAATCCCACGCCAGCGTCGCGGCAGACGTGCCGGCACTCGCCGGTGAGAAAGCGCGGGTTCCACTGTTCATCGAAGTGAGCGACATCAATGTGATTGAGAACCGTCTTGGTGATCGCGAACGTGTCTTTCCGCGACGGACCACGTTCTATGGCGCAACCGAGACGGCCGTGCGCGACCCCGCCGGTAATGTCGTGACGTTTGCGCAGTTCGCGGCATAGCCGACGAAGAACGCGGACCGTCGAACAGTGCGCCATATGGGAGCGGCATCCTTGCCGTGATTCTCTGATGTTCGCGACTGAAAGCCCGCTCCCGCAACACTTCGGCAAACATCCACTCACGTCTGACAATTCTTCACTTCATCCCGCGTGCATCACGTACCTGTTCGTAGGCCGCGCGAATTTCCCGCGTCTTCTGTTCCGCAAGCGCACGCATGTCTTCGGGCAATCCTTTCGCCGCGAGCTTGTCGGGATGATGCTGATTCATCAAACGGCGATACGCTTTTTTGACTTCGCTGTCGCTCGCACCACTCGTCACGCCGAGCACGGCATACGCGTCGTCCATGCTCGGCCGCGCCGGACCACGCGCGCGATCACTACCCGTACCGGCACCGCCGCCGTTGTCGAACCCGCGGCGCCGCTGCGCGGCGATGATCAAGGCTTCAAGCTGACGCAGCTCCCAGGCGGGAATGCCGAGATGACTTGCAACGCGTTCAAGCACGTGGCGTTCCGGGTCCTTGATCGCACCGTCTGCGAGCGCCGCCTGCAACTGAATCTCGATGAAGATGCGGTGCAGATCGCGGCGGTACCGGCAAACACGCAGGAAGCGTTCCATCGTTTCATCGAGAGGAAAATCCGTCCGCTTGCCGTCGTTGAACAGATCGATCGCCGCTTCGACACGTTCGGGCGACAGATGCATGTGCGCCATCAAACCGCGTGCGACACGAATTTCGTGTTCCGACACGCGGCCGTCCGCTTTCGCGACATGCCCCATCACCGAGAACGTGGTTTCGAAAAAAACTTTCTGCGCATCCGCGGAACTGCCCGCACCGATGCCGAAGCTTGCGGAGTGACGGTCGAACAACAAATGTCCGACCGTCGCACCGACCAGCGCGCCGAAAAAGCTCCGCGTCATGACGTAACCGAGCACGAAACCGATGATCTTTCCTGTCCAGCTCAAGCCTCAACTCCTTCAGAACTTGCCGCGCAGGAAAACACTGAACGCAGCGGCATCGCCGTCGTATGTCGCTTCCAGATCCGCGGGCAGAAGCGCGCGGCTGGCAAGAAACCCGAGACCGAGACGTCCCGCATCGCTCGCGACAAAATCATAGACGTAACCGGCTGAAAGCTTGCCGACCGCGAACACCGGCGCGAGATCGACATGGCCGGGATCGGGAACCGGATGATGGTGGTGGTCTTCGAACAGTTCATCCTTGTCCACCCACTCCGCGCGCGCGAGAACCGTATGACGGGTATTGAAACGATACGCGGATTCGAGGATCGCAGCGTCAAGCGTGTTGCCGGGTTCGTTGATGTTGCGTCCCCAAGCGAGCATGGTCTGCCAATCGCCACGCGCCGTTGTGCGGTGATGAATCACCGACGCGGTATACCGTCGCGTGTCCGTTTCCGGCGCAAGCGCTTCCGGACTCTCGATACGTGCGGCGCTCACCTGCATGGCCCATCGCGCGGATGGATTCCAGCTCAACCGCATCGAATAGGAGTCGAGCGAACCGGTTTCAAAATTCCAGCGGTGCTCATCCGGCTCACGTCCGCGGAATGTCGAGGCTTCAAGCTTGAAGGCATCGTGAACGTATCCGGCGGTGAACACGCCGAAAACAATATGCGTGCTGTCCAGCCAGTGATGCGAAATCGGGCTGTCCGGAAATTCGACGCCGGAGAAACGGTGCATGAACGCCGGCGGACCAAGCGCCGGTTCACCCGGCAATCCCGCGTAAACGAACACCGAGGAACGCTCATCAAATGCGTAGTGATAGGTCGCCGCCAGTTCCATGAACGCATCGTGCGGATGCTGCCGGTCCAGCAGATGCGTTTCACCGTCCGCGGTCTCGCCGGTCTGCAGCAGCAAGGGATATCCGCCTTTTCCGATCGTCGCGGGTTCGAGCGAGAACATGCCGCGCAGACCGAACACGCCGTCACCCAGCGATCGATTCGCCATCGCCATCAGCATGTTGGTCGCGTAGAAATCCGTATCACCGCGCGATCCGCCTTGATCCGTGTACACGAGCTGCGCAAAACCATGCAGCATTCCCTGCCACTCGCCGGCGGAAAACATCTGTCCTTCGTGCGGTGCGGCCTCCGGCTGCCAGCTCGTGCCCGACGCCTCGCGACTCATCGGGTACGGTCCGTAAAACGCCGTCATGGAATGCTCGTCGCCATGGTCCATATCGTGAGCGGTGTCATGCTCCATGCCGTGATGCATGGAGTGATCAGTGGACTCTTCAGCGGTAAATGCCGTCGGTGCGAACAGCAGCCAGACAGCGTAAATCATTGCCTTTTTCATGAAGGGATACCTTGAAACTGAACTTGCCGTACGCCACGAAACCCGCGGCGCGTCGTTGGATTTACAACGGACGGTGAGCGCTATTCGAGCCGGCGGCAATAACGAAGGTGGGGCGGTCGCTCTGGGGGGAACACGCGCGGATCGGGTATTTCAAGCCTCGCGTTCGCCGTCATTCGACGCATGCCAAAAGCACCGGCATCGATCGCTTCCGCTTCGTCATCCATGGACGGTGCGGGCGTTGTCAGCGCATCCCGTGGCACCTCGCACTCGTTCGGCTCGGCGCGTTCGGCGGACTCGCAATGCGGACAGTCGTGCGTTTCAACCGGTTCAACCGCGGCGCACGGCGCCACACCGAGCGCGAGCCAGGCAAACACCAGCAATGCGGTGAAATGCGTCGAGCGGAAGTGGAAGATTTTTCTGAATTGCTGCATGACGGAGAAGCGGGTTGGAGGCCCGGGTAAGCTACGCAAAAACCCCGGCAAGGGCAAGCGTCCGGGCTGGACTCCACACGCGGCTTTGCCCAAGATACGCGCCTTCACTCGTCGGGGTTTTGAGGCTTTTTGAAATGACGGACGCCCTTTTCCAATCCGATCTTCACAGCGTCGAATTGATCCATCGCGGCAAGGTGCGCGACGTCTATCGCATCGACGCCGAACGGTTGCTCGTGGTCGCGTCCGACCGCCTGTCCGCTTTTGACGTGATCCTGCCGGACCCGATTCCCGGCAAGGGTCGGATTCTCACACAGGTATCTAACTTCTGGTTCGAAAAGACGGCGCACATCATTCCGAATCACATACTCGATGTGCCGCTGACCGATGTGTTGAGCGCCGAAGAAGCCGCCGAGGTCGATGGCCGCGCGATTATCGTGCGCAGCCTGAACGCATTGCCGGTCGAAGCGGTTGTGCGCGGTTACATCATCGGTTCCGGATGGAAGGAATATCAGGCGTCAGGTTCCGTCTGCGGTATCCGGTTGCCGGACGGGTTGCAGCTGGCGGACAAATTGCCGGAACCGGTTTTCACGCCGGCGACGAAAGCGGCCGTCGGCGAACATGACGAGAACATCAGCTTCGAGAAAGTCGTCGAACTCATCGGCCGCGATCTCGCGGAACAGATTCGCGACGCCACACTCGCGATTTATGACTTCGCCTCCACGCATGCGCGCGCGCGCGGCATCATCATTGCGGATACCAAATTCGAATTCGGCACGGACGCGAACGGCAAGCTCTACATCATCGATGAAATGCTCACGCCCGACTCGTCGCGCTTCTGGCCGGCTGACACCTATCGTCCCGGTATCTCGCCACCGAGTTTCGACAAACAGTTCGTGCGCGATTATCTCGAAACGCTGGACTGGAACAAGACGGCACCAGGACCGCGTGTGCCGGAAGACATTCGCGAACGCACCGCGGCGAAATATCAGGAAGCGTTTGATCGTCTTGCGAAGAAGTGACCAGTGACGAGTAACACAAAGAGCAAAAACAAAACAAAAACAAGAAACGAGAATTTTTTTTCGTGAATACGATCTGATGGCGCCCCCCGTTTTTTAACTAGTCACTCGTCACTCGTTAACGCCTCTCCGCCCACCTTTTAATATGCGCGTGAATTTCGCGTACGCCGTCAGTGAGTGCGGCCGGGCCTGGCTGCAGGATGATGGGTGATTTGATTTCATGCAGCTCGCCGTCACGCACGGCGGGAATCGTATCGAACCCTTCGCGCGCAGCAACTTTGTCCGGCCGGAATTTCTTGCCGCACCATGATCCGAAAATGATGTCAGGTTTGCGCGCGATGATTTCACTGCCATCGGCGTGAATCCGGTTCTTCGCCAGAGACTCCTGCGCGAACTCCGGAAAGATGTCATCGCCGCCGGCGATTTCGATCAGTTCCGACACCCAGCGGATACCGGAGATCATCGGTTCATCCCACTCCTCGAAATACACACGCGGACGGCGTTGCAGACTGCGCGCGCTTTCATGAATTTCCTTCAATCCGTCTTCGAGTTTTTCCGCGAGCACCTGCGCTTTCTGCTGACATCCGATCATGCCGCCAAGCATGTGAATCATGCGAAAGATTTCTTCAATGGAACGGTGATTGAAAACGTGCACTTCGATGCCGCGGCGAATCAGTTCCGCTGCGATGTCCGCCTGTATATCGGAAAAACCGAGCACGAGATCAGGTTCAAGCTCGAGCACCTTGTCGATCTTCGCGCTGGTGAACGCGGAGACTTTCGGTTTCTCCTTGCGCGCTTTCACGGGTCGTACCGTGAAGCCGGAAATACCCACGATGCGCCAGTCCTCCTCGAGAAGGTAAAGCGTTTCGGTGGTTTCCTCGGTCAGGCAGACAATGCGTTCGGGATAACTCATCGGCAATCGCGGTCCCGTCAAGGGTTTCTGTTAGCATCACATCAATGGAAGAGGCTAACACACAGTCGAGGTCACACCCGTACGACGCATTGAAGCCCGATGTGGTTCTCGATGCCGTCGACGCGTGCGGTTTTCTCACTGACGGTCGGCTGCTCGCGTTGAACAGTTACGAGAATCGCGTGTACCAGGTCGGCGTCGAAGACGCCTCGCCCATCGTCGTGAAGTTCTATCGGCCGAACCGCTGGACGAATGCGCAGATTCTCGAAGAGCACGGCTTCGCCGCGGAACTCGCCGAACACGAGATTCCCGTTATCGCGCCACTGGTTCAGGAGAATCTGACGCTGTTCGAGCACGCGGATTTTCGCTACGCGCTCTATCCGCGTCGTGGCGGTCGCGCGCCGGAACCCGGCAATGTCGCGCAACTGGAATGGTTGGGACGATTCATCGGCCGCATTCATGCCGTCGGCGGCGCGCAGCGTTTCGTGCACCGCGCGCGACTTTCCGTGGAGGCGATGGGTCGCGACAGCGTGAATTTTCTCGAGCAAGGCAAGGACGCGTCATGGGCGCCGCCGGAATATCTTCGCGCGAATTTTTTCGACGCCGCGCGCCGCTTGCTGGATGGCGTCGACAACGCATTCGCGGCCGTCGAGCCCGGCGCGTTGCGTCTGCATGGCGACTGTCATCCCGGCAACATTCTGTGGACGGATGCCGGTCCGCATTTCGTGGATCTCGATGACTGCGTTACCGGACCTGCGATCCAGGACATCTGGATGCTGCTCGCCGGACCGCGCCACGAGCAGGAAGCGCAGCTGAGGGTTTTCCTTCAAGGCTACGAACAGTTCCGCATGTTCGATCCGGCGGAACTCGTTTTGATCGAACCGTTGCGCGCGCTGCGAATGATTCAATACATGGGCTGGATTGCGAAGCGCTGGGATGATCCCGCGTTCCCGCCCGCGTTCCCCTGGTTCGGCATGCCGCGTTACTGGGAAGAACAGCTGAATTACCTGCGCGAGCAACGCGAAGCACTTGAAGCACCGACGCTGCGGCTGCATTCCTGAAGCTGACGGTAAATATTTTTCAGCCTGCCGCCAAACCTCTTGCAAACCGCATCCAAGCTGCGATGATGCGCGCGCCTCACCCCTGAGTTTCCAGGTACCCACGGAGGTGGGACCATGATCCGAACCGCCACTGTCGACGACCTCGACGCGCTCGCCGACCTCGAAAACCGTTGCTTCGAAACCGATCGTCTCTCGCGGCGCAGTTTCCGTCGCATGGTCACGCAGGCGCACGCCGATCTGCTCGTACATGACGGCGGCGAGCGACTCGACGGTTACGCGCTCGTGCTCTATCACAAGGGCACGCATCTCGCGCGCCTGTATTCCATTGCCGTCGATCCCGCCGCGCGCGGCCGCGGTCTTGGCCGCATTCTTCTTGATGCCGCCGAAGCCATCGCGCTCGAACGCGGCTGCATCACCATGCGTCTTGAAATCCGCAGCGACAATCTCACAGCCGCGAACCTCTATACAGCAGCAGGCTATCGGCAGTTCGGTACGTATCTCGATTACTACGAAGACCACGCCGATGCGTTGCGCATGGAGAAATCGCTGGTCCGGCATCTGAAGCCGGATATCGCGAAGGTTCCTTATTATCGTCAAACAACCGAATTCACTTGCGGACCGGCCGCGGTGATGATGGCGATGGCGGCGCTCGATCCCGCCGTCTCCTTCGACCGACGGCTGGAATTCCGCCTGTGGCGAGAAGCGACAACGATATTCATGACGTCAGGTCACGGTGGCTGCGGACCTTTCGGCATGGCGCTCGCCGCGCATCACCGCGGTTTCGGCGTGAAGCTGTGGGTGAACGACCGTGACGCGCTGTTCGTCGACAGCGTGCGCAGCGAAGAAAAGAAGGAAGTCATCCGTCTCGTGCACGAGGATTTCGCGGAGGAAATCGAGCAGGCGGGTATTGAAGTCGAGTACAGACCCGTTACGCTGGAAGAACTCAAGGCGGAATTCGAAGCGGGCGGCATACCGGTGGTGATGATCAGTTCCTGGCGGATTTATGGTGAACGCTTTCCGCACTGGGTTGTCGTCACCGGTTTCGACGAGCGATTCGTGTACGTGCACGATCCTTACGTGGATGAAGAAAAGGGCAAGGCGCAACTGGATTCCATGAGCATGCCGATTCGCCACGAGGAATTCACGGGCATGGCGAGATACGGTCGCAGCGCGCAGCGTGCGGCGATGATCATTCGTCCGCGCAAAACGTAACTTCAACTTCACGACGGGCATCATGCAGGATCAACAGACCCAGCGACATCTGATCGTTGTCGAGAAAAGCAGCGACTGGAAACCGGAATTCCCGGATTACCCCATCGTCACCGCGCGCGAATACCTCTCCAATCCGGACTACGGCCGGCGCGGTATCACGGTGCTCAATCTCTGCCGCAATTTCGGTTATCTCACCACGGGTTATTACTGTTCGCTGCTCGCCGAAGCGCGCCGGCATCGCATGGTGCCGTCGGTGCGAACGCTCTCCGATCTCACACGCAAATCCGTTTACAGTCTCGACGCGGAAGATCTGGATGATCGCGTGCAAAAAGCGTTGAAAGGCGAGCACACGACGAAGTTCGAAATCATGCTGTATTTCGGACGCCAGGAAGACTCGCGGCTCACCGAAATCAGCCGGCAGATTTTCGATGCGTTTCCCTGCCCCATTCTGCGTGTGGAGTTCCGGCGCGAAGGCCGCTGGACATTGAATCGTGTGCGGCCCGGCAATATCGCGCAATTGAAAGGCGAACAGCGCGCGGCATTCATCAGCGCGCTTGAAGCTTATCTGAGCAAACCGTGGCGCACGCGCAAGAGTCGCGGTTCGAGCCGCTATGATCTTGCCATCCTGTTCAACGCCGAAGATCCGCTGCCGCCGTCCGACAAGAAAGCGCTGAAGAATTTCGAGCGCGTCGGCAAGACCATGGGTTTCGATATCGACATCATCGGGCCGAAGGATTACGCGCGCGTCGCGGAATACGACGGGCTGTTCATCCGCGACACGACGCGCATCAACCATTACACCTATCGCTTCGCACGCAAGGCGGAAGCGGAAGGCATGGCGGTGATCGACGATCCGGTGTCAATCATGCGTTGTACGAACAAGGTCTATCTCGCGGAACTGTTGCGCGCGAACCGGATTCCGCATCCGAAAACGCTGATCCTGCAGGAAGGTCAGCTCGAATCCGCCGAAAAGGAACTCGGTTATCCGATCGTGCTCAAGATTCCGGACGGTTCGTTCTCGCGCGGCGTGTTCAAGGCGGCGAATCGCAACGAGCTGGATGAAATCGCGGCGCGACTGTTCAAGGAATCGGACCTGATACTCGCGCAGGAATATCTCTACACGGACTACGACTGGCGCATCGGCGTGCTGAACCGACAGCCGTTGTATGCCTGCCAATACTTCATGTCAAAGAATCACTGGCAGATCGTGGATCACAAAAGCGGCGGCGGTTACAGCGAAGGACGCTTCCGTACACTGCCCGTGCAGGAAGCACCGAAGGAAGTCGTGCAGACGGCATTGAAAGCCGCGAATCTTTTCGGCGACGGTCTGTATGGCGTGGACGTCAAACAGAACGCAAGCGGCGTTTATGTCATCGAAGTGAACGATAATCCAAATCTCGAAGCCGGCGTTGAAGACGCGTGGCTGAAGGACGATCTCTATCGTGCAATACTCGCGGAGTTCGCGCGACGCATTGATGCCAAGCGCGGCGGTTGATTTTCCGGCGAGTGCGCGCGTCACGGGAGAGCGTTCGTGTCATTGATCTCGAAGTGGACTGAACGGTTCGATACCTTCGTCTGGCAGCAGTCACCTGCCGGCAAACCGTTGGCTGAACGCTGGTCCATCCGCGTGCTGCGCTTTGTCTACGTGCTGGTTCGCGATCTTTCCGCGGGCCAGCTCAATCTGCGCGCGATGAGTCTCATCTACACCACGCTGCTCGCCTTCGTACCCCTGCTCGCGTTCAGTTTCTCGGTGATGAAGGGCCTCGGCGTGCACAACCAGCTGCAACCGTTGCTCTTCGGCGCGCTGGAATATCTCGGACCGCGCGGCGAGGAACTCGGCGAACGCATCATGGGTTTCGTCGAAAACGTGCGCGCCGATCTGCTCGGCTCGGTAGGCCTGGTGTTGTTGATCTACCTGGTCATTTCGCTCGTGCAGAAAGTGGAAGCGTCGTTCAACTTCGTCTGGCACGTGCAGCAGCCGCGCAGCTTCGCGAAACGCTTTTCCAATTATCTCAGCGTGATTCTCATCGGACCGCTGTTGATCACCGCAGCGATCGGTATCACCGCGACCATCTCGAACAACGACATCGTGCAGCAGCTCGCCAACATCGAACCGTTCGGCACGCTGCTGCTCACACTCTCGCATCTGCTGCCTTACCTGATCGTCATCGGCGCGTTCACGTTCGTCTACATCTTTGTGCCGAACGCGGATGTCAAACTCGGTCCCGCCCTTGTCGGCGGCATTGTCGCCGGACTTGTGTGGCAGACGGCGGGCTGGATTTTCACGAACTTCGTCGCGAGTTCGGGACGTTACATCGCGATCTACTCCAGCTTCGCGATCGTACTCACGTTCATGATCTGGTTGTATCTCAACTGGCTGATCCTGCTGGTCGGCGCGCAGGTCGCATTCTATGTGCAGAATCCGAATTTCATCGAGAAATCCGCCGGGCGATTGACATTGAGCAGCAACCTGCGCGAATTGCTCGCGCTGGAAATCATGTATCTCGTCGGTCGTGCCTTCCTCGATCGCGACCGGCTATGGAATGTGAAAAGGCTCGCGGATCATTTGCAGGTTCCGGGCGACGCCATCGCGTCCGTGTCCGGTCGGCTCGAGCGCTGCGGATTATTGCTCGTGACGGATGAACCGGAAGGCCGGTTCGTGCCGGGGACCGACCTCGAGCTCATTCTCGTGGAAGATGTTCGTGCCGCCGTGCGACGCACGGATCCGGAGCTTGATCATGACGAACGGCGTGTGCCGATCGATCCTGCCATCTCGGAACTGGCAACAGATATTGATGTGGCGGTTCGTGACTGCCTGGCGGGAAAGACACTGCGAGACGTACTGACGAGAACGAAATAAAACCCGTCCCTGGGTGCCTTTCGTCCCCCCTGCCGTGCCGAGGGTCTTCAGCAGGCCGTCGAAAAACGAAGTGATCGCAAAATCCGCGACAAAGAAATCCGGACATGTTCATCAAGAGAATCGACTTGGAAACGGCGCGTATTCCCGGCCGGTATTCAGCCGTTATCAGATGACAGTTTTCGAGGTCTTCTAGAGCACGACGTGTTCGTACTCGTACCATGCGTCCGGACGACCGTCACGCAGCGCGGCGAGAACCTGCCGGCGGTGCGCGAGCAGGCTTGCGTAAACACGTTTCATTGCCTGCGCGTGGCTGCTGTCCGCGGCGTCAACCGTGCCGATTCTTTCTTCGAAATAACGGATATCCGCGAGAATATTGCCTTCGGTCATGCCGCCTGCGATTGCGTTGCCGCCGGAAACTGCGCGAACGGATTCCTGGATCATGATGCTGTCGGTCCTCGTGTGGATGGAACCACCATAAGAGAACCTGAAACATCATCAAATCGCTTGACGCGGATATACTTGTCAGCCTCCGCTTACAGCCGTTGAGAAGAGAAATATGCTGAATAAACAGGATGTTGAGACAACCGAGTCGTGCGATTTCCGCAAGGAATTCGCCGGTCTCGACGGTGCTCGGGACGGTGAATGGGCGTGGTTCGACAACGCCGGTGGCAGCTTCACCCTGCATCGCGTGATCGACCGTGTCGCCCGCTACATGCGAACAACGCCTGTGCAGCTCGGCGCCACCTATCCGCTGTCGAAACAGGCGGCGACACGGCAGGCGGACGCCGTTGCCTCGCTGGCACGATTCATCAACGCGCGGCATGCAGATGAAATCCTGCTCGGCAGTTCCGCGACCGCGCTCATATGGCAGATCGCGCGCGCCATGCGTCCGCTGCTCTCCGCGGGCGATGAAATCATCGTGAGCGTCATGGATCACGAGGCCAATCGCAGTCCATGGTTATGGTTGCGCGAACTCGGTGTGACCGTGCATCAGTGGAAAATCGACACTACCGATTTCGCGCTGTCACTGAATCATCTCGATGCGCTGCTGAACGAGCGCACACGCCTCGTGTGTTTCAGCCAGTGCTCGAACATTCTCGGGCGCATCGAACCGGTTGCGGACATCACGCGCCGCGCGCACGCAAAAGGTGCGCGTGTATTCGTCGATGGCGTCGCGTATGCGCCGCACCGGCGCGTGGATGTGCAGGCATGGGACGTGGATTTTTACGTCGTCAGTCTTTACAAGATTTTCGGTCCGCATATCGGCATGCTGTACGGAAAGAAAAACGCGCTGCTGGAACTTGGCAACATCAACCACGATTACCTCGCGGCCGATGCTCTGCCCTACAAGTTGCAACCGGGCGGCGTGAGTTATGAACTGGCGTTCGGTGCAGCGGGTATTGTTGATTACTTCGATGAATGGCAGCGATCGATCGGCGCAGATCCATTCGACATCATCGCCGCGCACGAAGCACGGCTAGTTGCACCGCTGCTGTCGTTTCTCGATGCGCATTCGCAGGTGCGATTGTTCGGCCCTTCACATGCGGACTCCCGTACGCGGTTGCCGATCGTTTCATTCCGGCACGCGACGAGAACATCTGCGATGATTGTCGCCGCTCTCGAAGATCGTCGTATTGCCGCGAAACACGGCCACTTCCATGCACGACGCCTGCTCGAACATCTCGGCGTTCCGCCCGATGATGGTGTGGTGCGCATCTCGCTCGCGCATTACAACACCGCAGAAGAGATCGAGAGATTGATTGAAACGCTCGAAGAAGCGATGAAAACAAAGGGTTAAAAGTGAAAATAAAAAGCCGGCGACTTCGCCGGCTTAACCTTTAACTTTTGACTCTCTCTGCTTCCGCAGCCGGAATCGCTCCTGCCGATCACCGTCATTGGCTACTCATCACTGTAGATCGCCGTTTCCATCTCGCCATCAACGTTGATGTACCCGCGGTACATTCCCGATGTGTTGAACGGCATCGCGATATTGCCCTTCGCGTCAACGGCGATAACACCGCCGCCGCCGCCCATGTTCTTCAGCAGATCCATGACGACGGCATCAGCGGCTTCCTGCACGCTTTCTCCCTTGAACGCCATGCGCGACGCAATGCGATGCGCGGCGACCGTGCGAATGAAATACTCACCGTGCCCCGTCGCGCTGATAGCGGCCGTCGCATTGTCCGCGTAAGTACCGGCGCCGATCACGGGCACGTCACCGACACGACCGTAACGCTTGTTCGTCATGCCGCCCGTCGACGTCGCCGCGGCGAGATTGCCATCGGCATCCAGCGCGACGGCGCCAACGGTTCCGAAACTCGCGGGATCGAAACCGTCGAGTGCCGCGACGGTGTCGCCGCAACCGGTGACGTTCTCGCGCTTTTGCAATTCCAGTAACTGCTGTTTACGAAAATTCGTATGGAAATACGACGGATCAACGAGTTCGATGCCGTGCTCCTCGCCGAATTTCTCCGCACCTTCACCGACGAGCAAGACATGCGGCGAGCGATCCAGCACGAGACGCGCAAGCGTGATCGGGTTACGCGTGCGACGAACGCCTGCAACCGCGCCGGCGTTCAAGGTCGCGCCGTCCATGATCGCGGCGTCCAGTTCGTTTTCACCCGCGCAATTGAATACCGCGCCCTTGCCGGCGTTGAACAACGGCGAGTCTTCGAGAATCTGCACGGCGGCGGAAACGGCATCGAGACTGCTGCCGCCGTCCTTCAATACGGCGTGACCTGTCTTGAGCGCGAGGCGCAATGCCTCGTGAGTCGCGGCTTCGCGCTCCTCACCGATTTCTTCGCGATTGATCGTGCCCGCGCCACCGTGCACGGCGATGGCAATCGGCGCCGGTGATTTTTCTGTTGCGGTCTGCGCATCGCCGGATTTCGCCGCCGCTGCCGGCACGACGAATGCCATTGTTGTTACCGCCAGCAACACTCTCAACTTCGACATATTTTCTCCCTCACGGACGCTGTGCCGCTTTTGTTTTCGCGTGTGTGCGATTGTTCGTGCCGGTTACTCAACGATCCCTCAGTCGACTATTCGCCGGCGATGGTCATCTCATCGAGCAGCAGCGAACCTGTGCGAATGTTGCCGCGCGTATCGACATCATTGCCAACGGCGACAATGCTCTTGAACATGTTTTTCAGATTGCCCGCGATGGTGATTTCTTCAACCGGATACGCGAGTTCGCCGTTTTCAACCCAGAAACCCGCGGCACCGCGCGAGTAATCACCGGTAACACCATTCACGCCCTGTCCCATCAGCTCCGTGACCAGCAAACCGCGCTGCATGCGCCTGCACAACGCATCAAGGTCGTCCGCACCCGGCGACAAAGTAACGTTACGCACGCCGCCGGCATTGCCCGTGGTTTGCAAGCCGAGCCGCCGCGCCGAATAACTGCTGAGCACGTAACCCTGCGCGACGCCACCCTTCACGAGTGCACGTTCGCGAGTCGCAACACCTTCATCGTCAAAAGGCGCACTGCCCATGCCACCCTTCAACCGTGGTTGTTCGATGATCTCCACAAACTCCGGAAACACCTGCTCCCCGGCCGCATCCAGAAGAAACGTCGTTTTCCGGTACTGCGCGGTACCGCGAATTGCGCCGAGAAAATGTCCGATCAGACTTTTCGCCATTTCCGGCACGAACAACACCGGCGCTTTTTGCGTGGACAGCCGCCGACCGCCGAGTCTTCG
>OBJO01000180.1_pt1 | contig 30457 bp, 26 predicted proteins | sample 1481741 | NCBI WGS metagenome assembly OBJO01 (sample SAMN06140803, study PRJEB22556) | human gut metagenome | host: Homo sapiens | place: China: Beijing | collected 2014 | reverse complement strand
GGCCTCAGGGATCGTGTCCAACACTTCCACCAGGGCCTGCAGGTGAGGGTGGCGGGGGCCAATGGAAGCGCCTGTGGAAGCGCTCGATTCGGAATCTGCCACTTTTCCCGGTGAATTGCCGCCTTGTTCGTGGTCCTGTATCGCCCATTCAACGACGCCGCCTGGCGTCGTTTTTTTTGTGTGGCTCAGTGGAACGACTTTTCCAGGTCCACTTTGGCCTTGCGGACTTCGCCTTTCTTGAAGGTGCTGTTGGCCACCAGGTCCTTTATGGTCTTGTCGTAGGCGGTGCGGTCCATTGGGATGTTCACCGGCTGCTTGGTGAGGCCGCTCATCAGCATGGCGTTGCCGAGTTCGAGTTCGTGCGTGGCGTCTTCGCCGCTGCAAATCAGGGCGCTTCCGGGGGTGCCGGGCTCTTGAATTGCGCGGATGAAGTTGGCGGTGACGGCGCGGTGGCCGGGGTCGCCGGAGTTGAACTCGATGGTGATGCGGTCTGTGCCGGGCTGGCCGAAGGCTTCGTCGGTGGTGCGGCAGAAGTCGGCGACGCTCTGATTGGTCTGCGTGAAGGTGATCTTGCCGCCTTCGACGACGACCTTGCCGCGGTCGCCGGCGATCTCGAGGCGATCGGTGCCGGGCGATTCACCGGTGCTGGTGCAGAACAGGCCCGTGGCGCCGTTGGCCCATTCCATGTACGCGCTCACTTCGTCCTCGACCTCGATGTGGTGGTGCTTGCCGAGGGCGACGTGGGCCATGACGCGGCTGGGCGGGCCCAGCAGCCAGCAGATCAGGTCGAGGTTGTGCGGGCACTGGTTGAGCAGCACGCCGCCGCCCTCGCCCTTCCAGGTGGCCCGCCAACTGCCGGCGTCGTAGTAAGCCTGCGAGCGGAACCAGTTGGTGACGATCCAGTTGAGGCGTGTGACTTCGCCGAGTTCGCCGGTGTCGATGATGTTCTTGAGCCGCTTCCACAGCGGCACATTGCGCATCTGGAACATCGCGGCGTAGACCAGCTTCGGATGCTTCGCGTGCTCTTCATTGACGCGCTGGGCGTCGAGCGCCGTCACGGCGACGGGCTTCTCCGTCAGCACGTGCACGCCCGCCTTGAACCCGGCGATGGCGAGCTCGGGATGGAAGTAGTGCGGCGTGCAGATGAGGATGGCGTCGACGTCGCCGCTGCTGATCAGCTCGTGGCCGTCCTTGTAGCCCTTGACGCCGTACTGATCGGTGACGAGCTTGAGGTTTTCGGCGAAGCCGTCGGCGGCGGCGGTGAACTTGAGGCCGGGGATGGTGTTGAAGTACTTCATGTGCGCACGGGCCATTCCGCCGCACCCGATGACACCCATTCGCACGTCTGTCATGGAAGCTGTCTCCTGATTGCAGACGGGCTTTTATACAAGGAAAACCCCGGAAAAGGAAAACCTCGGCATGGGAATGCCGGGGCTTTGGTTGGGATAATCTGAATCAATCAGGCCAGCAGCCGCCAGACAGCGGCCAGGGCGGCGCAGAAGAACACGAACGCCGCCGCGCTGGTGCCGCAGCCGCTGCGTCGGCCGCCGCGTTGGATGTTCTTGAGCATCTGCTGCTTGAGCGCCTCGATCTGCTGCCGCTGCTCCTCGGTGGTGTCCTCGAATCGCGGCGGCGTTCCGACAGCCGTGCCACCCTCGGCGTCGTAGCGCTGCCCCCGCTGAGGGTCATACATGGGGCAGCCGAAGTCGGCCATGATCTCGACGAGCCGGTTATGCACCTCTTCCGTTTCGCCGCGCAGATCGAAGCGAAAGGACTGCCGGGAATGGAGCACCTCAATGCTGCCGTGCTCGGTTTGAATGAGCGGGAACGGATCCTGCGGGTCATAGTCGGGGAAAGCTTCCTTCAGTCGCTGCTTGATCTGATCTACGGGCAGTTCAGCCAGCCCGTCAATTTCCTGCTCGCCCCGGCTGAGGCGCTCGTAAATCTCCTGCGCCGAGATTTCAAGTGGCCGTGTCTGTTTCCAGAAATTAATGTCGTAACTCATGACAACTCCGAGACAGGTGAGATCGCATTATGTCACCATCATCTGGGGTGTCAAAGAAGAAAATCCCGCGCATGGGAAAAGAAAACCCCGGCATGGGAATGCCGGGGCTTTGGGTTTGGGATTGAGGTTGTATCGAAGCGGCGGGGCTTTACTCGCTGGCTTCGAGGCTCTGCTGGAGAGGGTTGCTTGCGACCTGCTCGGGCAGTTCGGCGCCGAGGGCTTCGGCTTCGGCGGCGGCTTCGGCCAGCATCTCTTCATCGCTGGGCCGGGGGGCGGCGACGGGTTCGCCGAGCTTCTCGACGAGGATGTTGACGTAGGGCTTGAAGCCTGTGCCCGCGGGGATCAGGTGGCCCAGCAGGACGTTCTCCTTGAGGCCGATCAGCTCGTCGCGCTTGGCTGCCAGGGCCGCCTCGGTGAGGACCTTGGTGGTTTCCTGGAAGCTTGCACCCGAGAGCCACGACTCGGACTGCAGCGACGCCTTGGTGATGCCCAGCAGGAGCGTACGGCCCGTCGCCGGACGCGGGCGCTTGCCCTTGGCCCCCTGCTTGCCGTCGGCTTCGGCCTTGGCGTTGGCTTCCTTGACCTCGCTCTTGAGCACAAGCGTGCCGACCGGCAGGCCGGTGTCGCCGGGCTCGGAGATCTTGACCATGTCGGCCAGACGTGCGTTCTCGCTGCGGAAGCGGAACTTGTCGACCACGTCGAACGGCAGCAGCCGGGTGTCGCCGGGGTTCTCGATGCGGATCTTGCGCATCATCTGCCCGAGGATGACCTCGATGTGCTTGTCGTTGATCGGCACGCCCTGGGCGCGGTAGACGTTCTGCACCTCGTCGAGGAGGTAGTTGTAGAGCGCCTCTTCGCCCTTGATCCGCAGGATGTCGTGCGGGATCAGCGGGCCGTCGATCAGCGGATCACCCGCGTCGACGTAGTCGCCGGTGTGGACCAGCAGGTGCCGGTCCTGCGGGACGTGATGCTCCTTCTCAAGACCTGCTTCGGAGCGGACGATGATGGTCATCTTGCCGCGACGCTTGTCGGACCGCAGTTCGACCTGGCCGGAGATTTCGGCCATGACGGCGGGGTCCTTGGGCTTGCGGGCCTCGAAGATTTCCGTCACGCGGGGCAGACCACCGACGATGTCGGCCGAACCGGCCGCTTCGCGCGGCTGGCGGGCGAGCATGTGGCCGGCGTCGATCTGCTGGCCTTCTTCCACTTCGATGCGGGCCTTGGCCGGCAGGTAGTGGAAGTCGAGAATTTTGCCGTCAGAGCCTTCGATGACGATACGCGGATGGCGTTCGCCCTTGTGCTCGATGACCACGAGGCTTTCGCCCTTGGACTTCTTCTTGCCCTTGCCGCCGCCCGCTTCAGCCTCGGAGCGGACGGTTTCGCCGGGGATGATGTCCTCGAAGCGGACCTTACCGGCCTTTTCGGCGAGGATCGGGGTGCGGTGCGGATCCCAGCGGACCAGCATCTGGCCCTTCTTCACCGTGTCACCGGGCTTGGCCAGAATCCAGGCGCCGTAAGGCACCTTGTAGTGCTCCATCTCGCGGCCCTTGGCGTCGAGCAGGGCCAGCTCACCGTTGCGCTTCAGGGCGATCAGCAGCTTTTCGCCTTCATCGGTGACGGTCGGCACCTCATTCACGTCGCGCAGCTCGATGGTGCCGCCATGGGCGGCGATGATGCTGGTCTCGAGAATGCGGCTGACGGCGATACCCCCGGTGTGGAAGGTACGCATGGTGAGCTGCGTGCCGGGCTCACCGATGGACTGAGCGCCGATGATGCCGACGGCGAGGCCTTCTTCCACCAGATCGCCGGTGGACAGGTCCTGACCGTAGCACTTGGCACAGCAGCCCAACGGGCTGTCGCAGGTCAGCGGGCTGCGGACCATCACGCTGTCGATGCCCAGGTCTTCGATGCGGCGGGCCGCCTCTTCCGAGATGATTTCATTCTCGGCGACGATGAGCTGATCGGTGATGGGGTTGCGGATGGTTTCACGCGCGACGCGGCCGATGATCGACTCACGCAGCGGGACGTCGACCTCTTCACCCTTGTAGATGGCGCGCTTGGCGACACCGCCGGTCGCGCCGCAGTCACGGGTGTTGATGATGACATTCTGCGCCACGTCGGCCAGCTTACGGGTGAGGTAACCCGAGTCGGCCGTCTTCAGAGCCGTGTCAGCCAGACCCTTACGGGCGCCGTGGGTGGAGCTGAAGTACTCCAGCACGTTGAGGCCTTCGCGGAAGTTGGCGCGGATGGGGGTTTCGATGATCTCGCCGCTGGGCTTGGACATGAGTCCGCGCATGCCGGCGAGCTGCTGCATCTGGTTGATATTGCCTCGGGCGCCCGAGTCGCTCATCAGGTACACGGGGTTGAGGTAGGGCTTGCCTTCCTTGGAATCGATGGGAACGGGGATGCCGCCGGCGTCGCGACGGTCGTTCTTCAGTTCCTTCACCAGCTCGCGGGTGACCTCTTCGCGGCAGTGGGCCCAGATGTCCAGGAGCTGGTTGTAGCGTTCACGCTCGGTGAGGGCGCCGGCCTGGTATGCCTTCTCGACGCGGTCGACCTTCTTCTGAGCATCGCCGATGACCGCGGTCTTGCGGGCGGGAATACGCAGGTCGGTCACGCCGAAGCTGAGGCCGGCGATGGTCGACTGCTTAAAGCCGGTCTGCTTCATCGCGTCGAGCATGTCGATGGTTTCGGGCTTGCCGCAGTAGGCGAAGACGTCGTCGATGACGCGGGCGCAGCCCTTCTTGCCCAGGGCGCAGTTGTAGTACGGCACGTTCTGCGGGCAGACGTCGTTGAAGATCAGGCGGCCGACGGTCGTCTTGAGCCGACCGTTGGCCGGGAACGGCTCGGGGTTGCCCTTCTGGTCGTTGACCACTTCCTTGTACTGGCCCTGCGGGAAGCGCACCTCGATCTCGGTGTGCATCCCGATCTTCTTCATCGCGTGGGCGAGCATTGCTTCCATCGGATCGCGGAAGATCCACTTGGTCTTCTGCGGCTCCTGGACCGGCAGCACGGTGAGGTAGTACACACCGAGCACGATGTCCTGCGAGGGCGAAATGATCGGATTGCCGTTGCCGGGCGAGAAAATGTTGTTCGTCGCCAGCATCAGCATGTGAGCTTCGGTCTGCGCTTCGATGGACAGCGGCAGGTGGACGGCCATCTGGTCGCCGTCGAAGTCGGCGTTGAAGCCGGTGCAGACCAGCGGGTGCACCTTGATGGCGTTGCCTTCCACGAGCACGGGCTCGAAAGCCTGAATGCCCATGCGGTGCAGCGTGGGAGCGCGGTTGAGCAGCACGGGGTGCTGGTAGATCACCTCTTCGAGAATGTCCCACACCTCGGGGTCACGCCGCTCGAGCATGCGCTTGGCGCTCTTGATCGTGTCGGCCAGGCCGTGATCCTTGAGCTTACGGATGATGAAGGGCTGATAGAGCTCCAGGGCGATCTTCTTGGGCAGACCACACTGCCAGAGCTTGAGCTCGGGGCCGATGACGATGACCGAACGCGCGGAGTAGTCCACGCGCTTGCCCAGCAGGTTCTCGCGGAAGCGGCCCTGCTTGCCCTTGATCATGTCGGTCAGCGATTTGAGGGGGCGGTTCGACGAGCCGAGCACGGGGCGGCGGCAGCGGCCGTTATCGAACAGCGCATCGACCGCCTGCTGCAGCATGCGCTTCTCGTTGCGGATGATGACCTCGGGAGCGTTGAGGTCCATCAGCTTCTTGAGGCGGTTGTTGCGGTTGATGATGCGGCGGTACAGATCGTTCAGGTCGCTGGTGGCGAAGTTGCCCGATTCCAGCAGAACCAGCGGGCGCAGGTCGGGCGGAATCACCGGCACCACGTCCATCACCATCCACTCGGGCTTATTTTCCGAGTGGCGGATCTGGTCGACGATCTTCAGGCGCTTGGCCAGTTCCTTCATCTTGAGCTTGGAACGGGTGGTGTCCAGTTCGAGACGAATTTCGGTGGCGAGGGCCTCGAGGTTGAGGCGGCCGAGCAGTTCCTTCACCGCTTCGGCGCCCATGCGCGCGTCGAAGCTGGCCGAGCCGTACTTCTCGACTGCCTGGCGGTACTCATCCTCGGTGAGCACCTGCTTCATCTTCATGGGCGTGGTGCCCGGATCAATGACCACGTAATCCTGGAAGTAGATGACCTTTTCCAGGTCGCTGGTCTTCATGGCCAGGAGGTTGCCCAGGCGGCTGGGCATGGCCTTGAAGAACCAGATGTGGACGATGGGCGCAGCGATATTGATGTGGCCCATGCGCTTGCGGCGGACGCGCGAGTGGGTCACCTTCACGCCGCAGCGGTCGCAGATGATGCCCTTGAACTTGGTGCCCTTGTACTTGCCGCAGGCGCATTCGTAGTCGCGTTCCGGGCCGAAGATGCGCTCGCAGAACAGGCCGTCCTTCTCGGGACGGTAGGTGCGATAGTTGATCGTCTCGGGCTTCTTGACCTCGCCAAAGCTCCACGAGCGGATGTCGTTGGGGCTGGCAAGGGTGATCTTGACGCTGCCGTAGTCGTTAATGCGATCGTAGAGGTTTTCGGCCATTGGGGGCGGCTCCCTGTCGCAGCGGGTGCTATCGACTTGCTATTGCAGGTGTATCCGATTGGGTCAGTGGTAGTCAGCGGCTGTGCATCATCATGCGATCACAGCAGGCTGCCGCCCTCGATCGGCTTCTTTTCCAGTGTGACGTTCAGGCCCAGGCCCTTGATCTCATTGCACAGCACGTCGAAGGCGACGGGCATGCCCGCCTCGAGCGTGTTGGCGCCCTTGACCATCGACTCGTAGATCTTGGTGCGGCCTTCGACGTCGTCGCTCTTGACCGTCAGCAGTTCCTGGAGGATGTAAGCGGCGCCGTACGCTTCGAGCGCCCACACTTCCATCTCACCGAACCGCTGGCCGCCGGTGCGGGCCTTGCCGCCCAGCGGCTGCTTGGTGATGAGGCTGTACGGGCCGGTGGCGCGGGCGTGAATCTTGTCGTCCACCAGGTGGTGGAGCTTGAGGATGTACATGTAGCCCACGGCCGTGCGCTGATCGAACGGCTCGCCGGTGCGGCCGTCGTAGAGCTGGACCTTGCCGCCGGGCGGCATGATGGCCAGCTTCTCACGGGCCGGCGGAGCTTCGCCGGTCTCGTCAAAGTGCTTGAGGCGGGCGCGCACGTGGTTGTTCGCTTCCTCGATCGCGGCATGGATTTCATCTTCCGTCGCCCCGTCGAACACCGGGGTGACGGCTTGGAAGCCCAGCACCGACGCAGCCCAACCCAGGTGCAGCTCGAGAATCTGCCCGACGTTCATACGGCTGGGCACGCCCAGCGGGTTGAGCAGAACCTCGACGCTCGTGCCGTCCTCCAGGAACGGCATGTCCTCTTCCGGCACGATACGGGCGATGACACCCTTGTTACCGTGGCGGCCGGCCATCTTGTCACCCACCGACAACTGTCGCTTGGTGCACAGATAGACCTTCACCATTTCCAGCACGCCCGAAGGCAGCTCGTCGCCGCGCTTCATGTGCGCCAGCTTGCGGTCGCGCTCGGCGAGGATCGCCTCGATGCGGGGCCAGAACTGGCCGTGAATCTGCTCGGCCTGCTGCACGGCAGTCTTCGAGCCCTTGATCCACTTGGCCTTGAAGTTCTGAATCTGCTCGAGGATGACTTCCTGGATGTCCGAAGCGCCGACCTTCTGGCGGGTGCCGGGATCGACCATCGGCGTGCCGGTCACCTCGTTGACCTGATCCACCATCTGGCGGAACAGGACCACAGCCTTCTGATTCTGCGACTTCTCGTAGTCGCGCATGTCCTTCTTGAGCTGCTTCTTCTGCTCTTCAGACATGTGCATGCGGCGGCTGAACCGCTTGGCGGCGATGACGACGCCTTCGGTGCCGGCCGGCACTTCCAGCGAGTCGTTCTTCACATCTTCACCGGCGCGGCCGAAGATGGCGTGCAGCAGCTTCTCTTCGGGGGTCAGCTCGCTCTTGCTCTTGGGGCTGACCTTGCCGACGAGGATGTCGCCGGGCTGGACGTGCGTGCCGATCTGAATCACGCCGTATTCATCCAGGTTCGCCAACTGTTTTTCGCTGACGTTGGGGATGTCGCGGGTGAATTCCTCACGGCCGAGCTTGGTCTCGCGAATCTCGACGTCGAATTCCTCGATGTGGACCGAGGTGAACGTGTCTTCCTTGACCAGACGCTCGTTGATCACGATCGCGTCTTCGAAGTTGTAGCCGTCGAAGGTGTTGAAGGCGATCAGCACGTTCTTGCCCAAAGCGAGCTCGCCCTGGTAGGTGGCGGCGCCGTCGGCGATGATCTGGTTCTTCTTGACCTTCTGGCCCAGGCGCACGATCGGCTTCTGGTTCAGGCAGGTCTTCTCGTTGAGGCCCACGAACTTGCGCAGGTGGTACTCGTCAGCGTTGTCGATGACGATGTGCTGAGCGTCGACGGCCGTGACCGTGCCGCCGTTGCGGGCGCGGACCACCATGCCCGAGTTCTTGGGCACTTCCTTTTCCATGCCGGTGGCGATGACCGGCGGCTCGCTCTTGATCAGCGGGACGGCCTGGCGCTGCATGTTCGAACCCATCAGCGCGCGATTGGCGTCGTCGTGCTCGAGGAACGGGATCAGCGCCGCCGAGATACCGACAATCTGCTTGGGGCTGATGTCGATGTACTGGACGTTGCCCGAATCGGTCTGCGACAGTTCGCCGTCCACGCGGGCCAGCACCAGGCCGCTGCGCAGCTTGCCGTTGGATTCGACGACGTCCGCGGGGGTGAGGACGGTCTGCATCTCCTCGTCGGCACGCAGGTAGGCGTGGTCGCCGGTGATCTTGCCGTTCTTCACCGACTGGTAAGGCGTGAGCAGGAAGCCGTACTCGTCGATCTTGCTGTAGATGCCCAGCGAGGCGATCAGGCCGATGTTCGTGCCTTCAGGCGTCTCAATGGGGCAGATGCGGCCATAGTGGGAGATGTGCACGTCGCGGACTTCGAAGCCCGCGCGCTTGCGGTTCAGGCCGCCCGGACCCAGCGCCGACAGACGCCGCTCGTGCGTGAGCTGGCTCAGCGGGTTGGTCTGGTCGACGACCTGGCTCAGCTCGCCGCGGCCGAAGAAGAAGTCGATCGAAGAGCTGATCGCCTTGGAGTTGATCAGATCGGCGATCTTCGCCAGCTCGTCAGGGTCCTTGACGCTCATGCGCTCCTGGACCGTGCGGCGGAGCTTGAGGAAGCCCTTGCGCAGCTCTTCCACCGCCAGCTCGTCAAGCGTCCGCAGGCGGCGGTTGCCCAGGTGGTCGATGTCGTCGGTGTGAGCCTTGTTGCGGCTGTTGCGCAGATCCAGGATGTAGCGCAGCGTGGCGAGGAAATCCTCCACACGGAGCTTCATCTCCGAATCCGGCACATTCAGGTTGAACTTGCGGTTAATGCGGAACCGGCCGACCTTGCCCAGGCGGTAGCGATTCTCGTCAAAGAACTTCTCGGCAAACAGGGCGCGGGCCTTCTCGACCTGCGGCGGGTTGCCCGGACGCAGGCGGGCATACAGACGCAGCAGCGCCGCTTCGTACTCGGTGTGGTCGCCGCCGGTGTCGGTGACTTCGGCAGCAAGCGTGTTGAGGATCAGCGGGTCGCCGACGTTGGGGATGACCGAGACGTTCTTGAGGTTCGAAGCCTGAATCTTGCCGATGGCCTCGCCGATCATCGCGCCGGCCTTGACCAGTTCCTCGCCGCTCTCCTTGTCGATGATCGGAGCGGCGGCGTAGTACTCGGGCTTGAGCTTGGTGGTGGCGACGTTCTCCACGTCATAGAAGGCCTTGATGATGGCCTCGGCGGTGGAGAACTTCTCATCGAGGGCGCGCAGGAAGGTCGTCGCGGCGATCTTGGTGGACTGGTCGATTCGCATCGCCAGCACATCCTTCTTGGTCACCTCGATCTCGATCCAGCTTCCGCGCTCGGGAATGATCCGGGCCGAATGCAGCGGCCGGTCCGATTCGGACGAAGCCACGGCGAAATCGACGCCCGGCGAGCGGTGAAGCTGGTTGACAATGACGCGTTCGGCGCCGTTCACGATGAACTCGCCGCCGCCCATCATGATGGGGATTTCACCGAGGTAGATTTCCTCCTCGGGCATCTCCTTGACGTCCTTGCGGATGAGCCGGACGGCGATGCGGAAGGGCATGCCGAAAGTCAGCCGCAGTTCGCGGCATTCATCGGGCGTGTAGCGAGCCTCATCGAGCCGATAGTAGAGATATTCCAGCTTCATCGAGCCGTCGTAGGACTCGATGGGGAAGATCTCGCGCAGCAGCGATTCCAGGCCCGCGACATCACGGCCGTCATACGGCTTTTCGAGCTGTAGGAATCTTTCGTAGGCCGCCTGCTGAACGTCGATCAGGTTCGGGATCGGGAGTGCGTCGCCGCGCTTGGAGAAGTCGCGCACTTTCGTCACGAGCATCGATCACCTCTATCTGTTGTATCAGGTCAAATGGAAACGCCACCATCCCAGATCGTCCTGCATCTGGCTCTGGTTGCGTCTTCCGTTGGGGTTATCCGCGCATACCCTGTCCGCGTAAAGGGACAGAGTATATCCGCCGCCGCCGCGATGGGCAAGGGTGGCACAAGGTCTTTTTTAACGCCAGTGGACCGTTCCCGGTTCGCGCCATTTTCCGGGTCCGGATTCTACCGCACCCGAGCGGCGAAGCAAACCCTCGGATGTGAAATCCGTCTGCCTTCGATCAGTAGCCGGCGATCAACGACCGCCGGAACGCCTCGATCCCCCGGCGGTCGTTGACCGCCGGCTACTGTGCACGGCTCTACGTCGCCGGCGCCGGGAGCAACATGGAGAATCTGCCAGAATGTGCGACACGCGCGGCGGGCGCGGCGCATACAACAGGTACCACCTGGAGTGTCGAGTGGAAGAGAGTCCGGAAGTTCGCTTGCAGGAGCAACTGCGTGCGGGGTCTGCCCAGGCATGGCAGGCCCTGTATGACCTGCACGCGGAGCGGCTGTGGCGTGCGGTCGCCCGGCTGATGAATCACGATCCCACCGAGGTCGCGGACGTGGTGCAGGAAACGTTTATGGCCGCAGCGAGGGCAGCACACCAGTACGACGCCGGCCGCGGGACCACCTGGGCCTGGCTCTGGGCCATTGCGCGGAATCAACTGGCGCTCTACTATCGCAAGTCATTGAGGCTGCGCGAATTGCAGCAGGCGCAGATGCGATTGCGATCCGCCGGCAGCCAGGGTCACGCGTGCCTCGCCGGGAGGTCGAATGTGCCGGACCTGCCGCCGGCGCTCGCAGAGCAAGCGGAAACCCGCCTGCTGATCCGCGCCACGCTCGCTCAGCTTGACGAGCCTTTCCAGTCCCTGCTGATCGCCCGCTATCTGGAAGGCGAGTCCGCGGAGCAGATCGGCCAAACCACCGGCCAATCGCCGGGCGCCGTTCGATCACAACTGGTCCGGGCACGCCAGGTTTTCCGCGCGGCTTTCGAGCGGATGGCCGGGCGGGCCGTTCTCGATGATCTGGAGGTGAAGCCATGAGCGACGCACCTGATCCTCAGGAAGAGCGCGAGTTCGAGGCGATGCTGAACGCCGCCTGCCCGCCGGGTGTCGAGGTGGACCACCATGCCCTGCGTCAGATCCGTGAACGCACGACCGGCGCGTTTCTGAACGCCGCGAGACCGGGCGTGACGCCGCCTCCCGCACGCCGGATGCGGCATCTGCTGCCGTGGCTTGCTCCCCTTGCCGCCGCGGCGGCCGTCGCGCTCGTTCTGCTGGCCACATGGAGCGACCGCGGCCCCGGCGTCGCATGGGCTGATGTCGTGAAACAGGTGCAGATCGCCCGCACCGCGCACCTGACCGTATGGACCTACGAAGATGACATGCCCGCTCTCAATATGTCCGGTGATGTCTACTACCGCGCACCTGATGCAGTCCGCTTTCAGAAGTTCCCGACGGCAGATGATCCGACACCGCCGCCCGACCTGGAGGTCGGCCGTCGTCGGCTCAACACAGATGAACGAACCCACCTGTACATCGTGGAGGAGGATGTCGAGCCGCGGCTGATAAACAGCGTCCGGGTGATGCTCGGCGTGTTCAGCATGCCGAACCACGCAGTCGGCGATCAAAAAGCTGTCGGCACCATCACGATCGACGATCAGCCCCCCGTCGAGATGCACCTGATCGACCAGGGGATGGAGAAGATCGACGGCGAAACGCTCAAGCGATTCGAGGTCGTGCGCCGCATGCCCGACGGCAAGACCGCCCCGTTCATGGAAGATCAGCAGCGGTGGGTGTGGTGCGACGAGAACAACCAGGTCCGACATGCACGCATCATCTGGCCACAGGCGAAGAGAAGGTTGGAGCTGAAGGTGCGGCTGGACGTGCCGCTGGCGGATTCACTGTTCGAGTTCAGCGCGCCGCCGGGGTACACCGATGTGCGCGAGGGCATCTTCCCGCGCCTGTCGCCGGAGTTGCGCGAGATCGCCGATGCCTACTACGCGGCTCGCGAATCATTCCAGCACTATCGGATGGTGGTAGCGAATTACGCTGGCGGCAAGATGATGTTCCCGCGGTACCGGCAGGTGCGCGACGGCGACCGTTGGCGGCTGGACAGCCTCGACATCCTTTACACCGCTCAACCGAAGAATCGGCGGCGCTTCATGATTGCCCGAGAGCCGCTGCCGGATTTCGAGGACGTCTGGCGAATCGTGGACGTTCCGGGGGTGCCGCTTGACAAGGTCATCATGACCTACCGCGATCAACTGGCGATGATTACGTTCGCCGGGCCGCCGCAGCCGCAGTCACAGTGGCTGGTGCCGCCGATGTCGATCGAGATCAGCGCGGCCGCCGCGCGGGAGGTCGCCTCGCGGCGGTATCAGCGATGGTTCAATCAGGCCCCGCGTTCGATGGCCGGCCGCATCGCCGACTACGACCTGCGGGAGCTTGGCTGGCCTCGCTGGATCGGCGATGAATGGATCGCCCACCACGGCTGGGACATGGGCAGCGCGATGCCTGAGTACTATCGCCTCGCCGATCGCGCCGATCGGCCGGGGCTGATCGGCGTCCGGTGTGTCACCAATCAATCACACGTCCACGACTACTGGATCGATCCCGCACGCGATTATCTCTGCGTCGACTACCGCGACTACTTCGACCCCGACAAGCCCTGGCAGGACGACCCCGCGGCGTGGGATCCCGACGCTTACTACAAGAATCCGCGACCGACGCAGCCTGGCCCAGAGCCTCGGCAAGACGGGCGCACGATCAAGCAATTTGCCCGCACCGCCGAGGGCAACTGGTTCCCCCGTGCCCTGAAAAATCTCGTGGTCTTCCTCGACACCCAAGGCGAAATCGCGCCGGCGTGGTTCGACTGGCCGGCCGGAGCGCCCAAGCCGGATGACGTGGCTGAGGACCATCGCGAGATCATTCAGAAGGCGGTGACTGTTGGTACGCCCGCCGCAGAGGAGCAGAAGCTGCGGATGCTCTGCGATCGTCGCATCCACAATCTTGCCCAAGGCTGCGTCCGGTACCGCCGCGATCATGATCGCTGGCCGGAAAGCCTCGATGTTCTGGTGGAACTGAATTATGTCGAGGCGGAGGATCTCATCAACCCGCGTCAGCCGGATCGAAAGCCTGGCTTCATTTATCGCCAGCCGCCGATTCAGAAGCACCTGACGTGGGAACAGATGCGCGCGATCATCTGGGAAGCACACGATCCGCAGACGGCATGGACACAGGAGTCGCTGCACCCGAGCCTGCCGTCGGGCATCTTCGTCGCCAACGGTTTCGGCATCGCGACGTTCGTCGACTCGCAGCAGGAGTTTGAGAAACAACTGGCGCACAAGCACAACCCCGGCAAGAAGTGAGTCGCCGCGACGCGGCTCCATTGAGCCGGCGGGGCTTGCCCCCGCTATCTGTTCCTACAATCTCCGCCATGGCCATCAAGAAGCAGCCGCAGGATTTCATCGTCGAGGAGGTGCTCGATCCATCGTGGCTCAAACGTCTCAGCGACACCCCCGCAAGCGATGCGCCCTTCGCCGTTTACCACCTTGCGAAGCGCAGCCTCAGCACACCCGAGGCGGTGAGCCTCCTCGCCCGGCGGCTGGGAGTTCGCGCGGCTGACATCAACTTTGGAGGCCTGAAAGACAAGCACGCGCAGACGACGCAGTACGTGACGCTGAAAGTCGGCGATGGCATGCCGCAGCCGCCTGCGGACATCAGCGATGAGCAGTGGTCCGCACGCCGCATCGGCTTCGCGGCGGAACGCGTCGACGCTTCCCTCATCGCCGCCAATCGCTTCCGCGTCACCGTGCGAACGCTGACGCACCGCGACCTGCAGCAGATGGGCGTGGCGGCCCGAAGACTCACCAGTTCCCGCGCGGCCGGCAGCGTTCCTCGCATCATCAACTACTTCGGCGACCAACGATTCGGCTCGGCACGGGCTGGAAGTGGCACGCCCGGCAGCGCCACCCCCGGGGGTGGGGGCGGGGGTGGGGGCGGGTTTATCGCCCCGCTGCTAATTCGCGGTGAATTTGAGGAAGCGTTGCGCATCGCGATCGCCGTGCCGCATCGTGATGACACGATGCGCGTGAAGACGCTCAAGCGTGCCGCACAGCAGCACTGGGGCCGCTGGCATGACATCTACCGCGCGACTGACCCTCGCCCCCGGAAGGAAGGTCAATCGCGTGTGCCGGAGGCGCGTGTCGTACAGCACCTGATCAACAACCCCCGTGACTTCCGCGGCGCTTTCGCGAAGCTGCCCTACCTGTTCCAGCACATGGCGGTGGAGGCGTATCAGTCGCTGCTGTGGAACCGCATTGCCCGCCGAATGGTGGAACAGCGCATCCACCCCGAGCGCTATCTGCGTGCCGCCGACAAGTTCGGCGACATGCTCTTCCCCGTCGCGGGAGCCATGCCGCCGCCGTGGATTGAGATGGACCTGCCGGTGCTCGGTGAGGATTCGGAACTGCGCGAGCCATGGAAAGGCGCCGCCGAGCATGTGCTCAGCGAAGAAGGCATCACCACGGCGAACCTGAAGATTCCCGGCCTCGAACGCCCCTGGTTCGGGGAGTCACCGCGGCGGCTCGTCGTCGAGGCTCGCGCTTTCCAGATGCAGCCGCCCGAACCCGACGAGATGCAGACCGCCGCAAAGCGGTTCAAGGTCACGCTGAGCTTTGAGCTTCCACGCGGCAGCTACGCCACGGTGCTGCTGCGGGCGCTGGGTTCGTGAGGCGACGACGATCAGCACACGGGAAACCCCCCACTGCCCGCGGACTTGTGCAATGGTATCTTTGACTTCCGCAGGTGTCGTTCATCGATGCGAGGCATTCCCTCTTGGAGATCACCGCGTGGAGCAGCCCGCGCTGACACACCGGGGCTGTCGCGACTGGCGGTGGTTCAGCCTGATCACAGGCGGGGCCGCGCTTGCCGCTGCGCTGGTAGTCGTCGCGGGAGACGGTTCACTGCTGCTGCTGAAGTTCGTGCTGATGCTGTCCGCATCGACAGACGGTGAGCTGCTGTTCAACGAAATCAACTGGTGGAGCCGCCTCCATTCGCTGGGCGCGTTTGGAGTTGCCATCACGCTGGGGCTCGTCGTGCTGCGTCTGCGCAGCTGTGACGATTGGGGTGGTCGCAGCGATCGGCCCATTCTCATCGCGGCCACCGTGCTGGCGGTGATCGCAGGAGGCATCGCCATCGCCCTCGAATGGCAACTGCAGTCGACGCTCCACGAAGCGGTTCAGAGTGGCGGCATGCTGCGTGCCGAGCCGCCGCGGCTGACCGTGCCCCACATCCTCCAGTGGATCGCCGCAGTTGCCTCCATCGCGGCCCTGGCGTGGGTGGCGTCGGCACACGTTCCTTCCCGCGGCCAGGCCGCGGGCAAGGCGATGAATGTCGCCCTCGCGGCCGTGGCGCTATGCGGTCTGTGCTTCCTCGCCTCAGGCAACGTGACGCTTCAACTGAAGTCAACCTGGAACGCAACAGGCGGGCAGCCTCAATCCGGCGACATGGCCCGGACGATCTGGAGCTACGGCCTGCTGGACGTCGCTGGGTGGCTACTGTGGATCGTCACCGTCACGGCGACGATCATCGGAGGCGTGGCCCGCAGGCCTGCTCATGCGTCCATCGTCGCGCCTATGCCTGACCCACATCACACAGCTTCACCGCCTCCGCCAGCCCCGCCAGCGGATCGCGCGTCGGAATGAATTCCTGTCCGACGTAGCCGTCGTAGCCGACCTCCAGCAGCGCCCGCATGATCGGCGGGTAGTTGATCTCCTGTGTGTTGTCCAGTTCAGCGCGGCCGGGGTTGCCCGCGGTGTGCACGTGGCCGATCTCGTCCTTGTACTGCCGAATGCGGCGGATCACGTCGCCGTTCATGATCTGCACGTGGTAGATGTCAAAGAGCACCTTCACATTGGGCGAATTGACCTTGCGCACCACGTCCATGCAGCGGTCCAGGTCATCGCCGAGATAGCCGGGATGCCCCTTCATCGGATGCGAATCGTCGCGCGTGTTCAGGTGCTCCATGCACAGCGTCACGCCCTTCTTCTCCGCATACGGAGCCATCTTCTTGAGGCCCTCGACCGTGTTGGCGTAGCCCTGATCGACGCTGATGCCGTCGGCCTGCATGCCGGTGAAGGTGATGACGCTTTTCACCCCCGCCGCCGTGCACTCGTCGATGCGATTCGTGAGGATCTCCGTGCACTCATCCCACTGCGCGGGGTTGCTCCAGCCACGCGGGAAACCGTGGCTGCCGGCGATCGCGCAGGTCATCCCGCGCTCTTTCAGCAGCGGCCAGTATTTCGGATCGATCAGCTCCACACTGACCAGCCCCAGCTTGTGTGAGATGTCGATCAGTTGCTCGGGCTTCCAGTGCTGCTTGAAGCACCAGGGCACGACCGACTGCTTAATGCGCCCGTTCTTCACCGCGCGTCCCGGCGCCCCGGTTTCGGCGGACTCAGCGGCATCAGCGGAACGCGCCGCAGTGGCGCCGATGCCGGCAGCGACGAGAGCGCCCGCGGCGTTCTGAAGCAGATGGCGACGGGAGATGGCGTCATTGACGGTGGGCATGGCGTGCCTCCATGTGGGATGGGCGATGTCTGATGGATGATGTGCAACAGTCCGCGGCCACTTCACCCATCATACATCACACATCACCCATTCCCGCGCTCGCCTTCGGCATCGCGGCTAAACCGTCTCGTGCTAAGATGGTGGTCTTTGATTCCCTCACGCCCCCTGCCCCCCGGAACCCGGAGCCTCCCATGCGTTGGTCGCAGACGCTGATTCCCACCCTTCGCCAATCCCCCGCCGACGCGATGGTGCCTTCGCACCAGCTCATGCTGCGTGCCGGGCTGATTCAGCAGGTCGCCGCCGGTTCGTATTCGTACCTGCCGCTGGGTTGGCGCGTGCTGCACAAGGCGATGCAGATCATCCGCGAGGAGATGGATGCCGCGGGCGCGGTCGAGGTCTTCCTGCCCACGCTGCAACCGATTGAGCTGTGGGAACAGACCGGCCGCCGCGAAGCGTACGGCGACAACCTCTTCACCGTCGAAGACCGCCACGGCCGCGTCCAACCCCTCGGCCCCACGCATGAAGAGGTGATCACCGACCTGATCCGCCGCACGGTGACGACCTACCGCAACCTGCCCATCACGCTCTACCAGATTCAGACCAAGTTCCGCGACGAGTTCCGCCCGCGGTTCGGCGTGCTGCGCAGCCGCGAGTTCCAGATGAAGGACGCCTACAGCTTCGACCTCACCGTCGAGGGACTCAACAAGTCCTACGACGCGATGTTCGAGGCGTACCAGCGCGCCTTCAAGCGCTGCGGCCTCGATTTCGTCACCGTCGAAGCCGAGAGCGGCCCCATCGGCGGCTCGGCCAGCCACGAGTTCATGGTCCTCACCGAAACCGGCGAAGACACCATCCTCTTCAGCGACAAGGGCAACTACGCCGCGAACGTCGAAAAATGCGAGATCGGCCCGCGCCCCGTTCCGCCCCCGTTTAGCCGCGAGCCGCAGGCGAGCGCGGTCGAGTCGCCCGCCCCCACCGGGGACCTCGAGAAGGTGCACACGCCCGGCATGGCGAGCATCGAAGACGTCTGCAAGTTCATGAAGGTCAAGCCGAAGCACGTCCTAAAGACACTTGTCTTTGCCGCAACAACTATCTCAGTTGAAGACTCAGCAAAAGTGAGTCAGGTGTACCGGGAGAGCAATCCACAACAGCCATTTGTAGTGACAGGCGATGTGGATTATTACCTGGTGGTGGTCAGAGGAGATCACGATGTAAACGAAGCCAAGGTTCGACGTGTGCTACAAGACCGTCTGTCGCACCTCTCGGAGGAGCCTTACTCGCGTGTGGAACTGCTCGATCTAGCTTCCGCAAGTTCTTATGGTTTTCCGATCGGCTTCGTCGGCCCCCATCTTGCGGTGGATTATGAGAAAACCGGCGACCCGCGGATCACGCTGATCGTGGATGTGGATGCTACTCAACAGCAATTTTGGGTGGCGGGCGCAAACGAGCCAGACCATCACGTTAAGCACTTTGATTGGAAACGAGAAGTTCTCGACAATATCGAGGAACCGCGCGTCATTGTCGCCGACATCCGCAACGCCGTCGAAGGCGATCCTTCGCCAAAGAATGACGGCGGCGTGCTCAAGACCGCCAAGGGCATCGAGATCGGCCACGTCTTCAAGCTCGGCACCAGGTACAGCGATGCGCTGAACGTGACGGTGCTCGACGAGAAGCAGCAGCCGCGCAAGATCATCATGGGCTGCTATGGCATCGGCGTGAATCGCATTCTCGCCTCGGCGATTGAGATGGAGCGAGGCCACGACGACCGCGGCATCATCTGGCCCAAGGCCATCGCCCCCTACCACGTCGTCATCACGCCCATCAAGTACGAGGGGCAGGCGAAGGAAGTCGCCGACCGCCTCTACGCGGAGCTCAAGGCTTCCGGCGTCGATGTGCTGCTCGACGACCGTGACGAGCGGCCGGGTGTGAAGTTCAACGACGCGGACCTGATCGGCATCCCCCTGCGCATCACCATCGGCGACAAGGGCCTGGCCAACGGCGAAGTCGAATGGAAGCTGCGCACGGCTGAGAAAGCGGAGATGGTGAAGGTGGACCAGGCGGTTGAACGCGCGGTAGAGTTCGTCAAGAGTTGAATGGGACGTGCAGCTGAAGAGATTTAATCATTAACCATTAATCATTTGCTATTTCTCATTTGGACAAGCAGCCCCGAAGGGCGCGCCTACCCAATGACAGATGAGAAATGATTCATGGTTGATGATTAATCTCCCCCGCCCGCACCCTTCGTAGGAACCCACATGGCTCAGGCTCCTCGCGCACCGATGGATTTCGTGACGGCGTACGGCTACGGGCCGCCGCTCTGCACGCAGTTCAGCGTGTTCCTCGATAACCGCGTCGGCAAGCTGTACAAGCTGCTGGAGACGTTCGATGGCCGCGTGCCGAAGCTGGTGGCCATCTCGGTGCATGACTCGGCGGATTATGCCGTCGTGCGGCTGGTCACGACCAACGCCGACAAGGCGCGGCAACTGCTCGAAGAGCACCCGTTCTCCTTCACCGAGGCGGAGATTCTCGTCGTGCAACTCGATGTGGACCAGCGGCTGACCAAGCTCTGCCTTAGCCTGCTCGCGGCGGAACTGAACATCGACTACGCCTATCCGCTGATGGTCAGCCCCGGCGGCCACCCCACCATCGCCATCCGCTGCGACGATCCGGTGCTCGCCGGGCAGATTCTGGCACGCAAGCACTTCGGCGTCGTGGGTGAAGAGCAGCTGCGCGAGGCGGCGGGGGAAGAGCCGGGGGTGGGTTGATTTGTTGATTGGCTGATTTGTTGACTTGTTGACTTGTTGATTGAGAGGATCAAATCAACAACCTCAACAAGTCATTCATTCAACCAATCCGCCATCGCCTCGCCCAATTGCCGCCCGACTTCCATGTAACCCTGCGTCGTCGCGTGCGGCAGGTTCCACGTCGTTTCCAGCGTGACGGCGACGACCGGGCCGGTGAGGTTCTTCCCGATCCAATTGTTGGAGATGCGCTGCCAGCCCGCGTCATACTTTGCGGTGAACACGCGCTGCTCGCTGCGCAGCTTCATCGGGCCGGTGAGGTGGCGGTGGGCGGCTCGGATGAACTGCTCGTATCGCTTCGCGTTCTCACCACGAAATTCCGGGGCGGGCAGAAAGAAGAATGGCTCGCGATTGTTGACGTTGGGGTTGTGCAGATCGACGAACAGGTGAAGCCGCCCCGCCGCGTCCATTTCCTTCAGCTTCGCCTGCACGGCACGAACCTCGGGCCAGTAAGGATCGTCGGTCCAGTCGCGGTTGTGGTCCTGGGGTTCCTGCTCCTTGCCGCCGGTCCCCCGAAAAACGCTGTCGACGTCGACGACCGGCACGAAGTAAACCACCGCGTGCTCGCGCAGCCAGCGGGCGCTTTCATCCTCGCTGACCAGCCACTCGATGAATCCGCGGCCGACCCAGCTCGAGCCGACTTCCCACGCATGCTGGCGTGCCTGCACCCAGATGCCAAAGCGCTGATCGTCGGGCAAATCGCCGCTGCGGACCGTCAGCGCGGGCACGCTGTGACCATCGCGGCTGCGGCACAACTCGAACGTTTCGGCGCCGGGCGTCTGCCGCGCGATGCGCTCGACCAGCGCGGTGCCATCCGAGACGACGAACGGCGGGCCCCATGCGAACCATGCCTGCTCGCCCGGCACCTTCTGCCGGTAGATGATCGCCTTGCCCACGCGCTCGCCGGGCTGATCGATCTGCCGCCACGTCTTGCCGTCGCTGCTCCAGAACGGCAGGTCGGGCATGGCCCACACGCCGCGCCCGCCGCCGGGCCCTTCATTCGTCAATTCGACGGTGACGTCCGTTCCGGGGGTCAGGCCCTCAGCTTTGAAGTACCACCAGCATGACCAGCCACGATTGCCGCTGTCGGCGGGCGAGACGCGCAGTGTCGCCGTCTGCTGATCGATGGAATTGAGCTTGACCGAACCGCCCTCGAAATCGCCGCGGACGGAGATGTCGGCCACCGCCGCGTGCGCGATCGCCAGCGAGAAACACGAAACAAACATGCTGCGGTAAACGAGAGTCATCATCAGTTCGCCAGCTCCTTGAAATAGGCCGCGATCGCTTCGCCGAGTTGCCGCCCCACGGTCATGTAACCCTCGGCGGTCGAATGCTCGGTGTTCCAGCTCGTCTCCAGCGTCACCGCGACGTGCCTGCCCTTGACGTGCTCAGCCACCCAGTTCTTCGAGATCTTCTGCCACTTCTTATCGTAGTTCGCACCGCTGATGCGCTGCTTTTCCGCGAGCTTGAGCGGACCGGTGATGTGCTCCGCGGCGGCGGCGATGAAGCGATCGTACAGCGCCGGGTCCTTCTGAAACTCCGAAGGCGGCAGGTAGAAATAAGGATGGCGGTCGTTGGGCCCCGGGTTGTGCAGGTCGATGAACAGGTCAAAGTCCCGCCGCTCGTCCATGTCGCGAATCTTGTTCTGCGCGGCGGCAACTTCCGGCCAGTGAGGCTCGGCGGACCAGTCGCGGTTGTGGTCCTGCGGCGTCTGTTCCTTGCCGCCTGCCCCGCGGAAGACGTTGTCGACATCCATCACGGGCACGAAGTAAATCTTCGCACGATGACGCAGCCACTTGGCATCCTCATCATTACTCACAATCCACTCGGCGAATCCGCGGCCGACCCAGCTCGACCCCGCTTCCCACGCATGCTGGCGGGCCTGGATCCAGATGCCGAAGCGGTCATCGTCATCGCGGTCGCCGGCACGGACTTTCAGCGCGGGCACATTCTGGCCGTCGCGCGACTGGGCGAGGGTGAAGTCGTCGGCATCCTTGCTCATGTCGTCGAGGCGGTCGACGAGCCTGAGCGCATCGCTGACGAGAAACGGCGGGCCCCATGCGAAGTATGCCGTCGCTCCCTCGGACTTGTGGCGATAGATCATCGCCTCGCCTTCGCGCTCGCCGGGGGCGGTGTGCTGCCAATGCCTGCCGTCGCTGCTCCACGCGGCCCGCTGCGGCATGGCCCACAATCCGCGCCCGCCGCCGTGCCCCTCGCTGGTCAGTTCGATGGTGAGAACCTGCCCCGGTGTCAGGCCGTCGACTTTGAAGTACCACCAGCATGGCCAGCCGCGGCCTGGATTCTCACCGGGCGATACGCGAATCGCGCCCGCGCCCTGGTTGATCTCATGCACATGGACCGACCCGCCCTCGAAATCCGCCGAGACGGTAATCTCCGCCGCAGCGGGCAAAGACATCAGCAGCAGCGCAATGAAGGGCAACAGTCGAACCATGCGGCCAATCCTAGCGGCAATCTCACGCAGCGGAAACACTCTCCGTTTAGCCGCGGGGCTTGCCCCGCGTTGCTTTGGACAGATGCAACAAACTTGAAACGCGAACCCACCCGCCGCACACTGTGCGGATGGATGACCATGTCGAGCGGGTGCTGATTGACCGTGACCGCATCGCCGCACGCGTCGATGAGCTGGCCCGGCAGATCGCCGAAGATTACAAGCGCGGCAGCGGCAGCGAGCAGCCCGAGGTGACGGTGCTCGCCGTGCTCACCGGCAGTCTCATCTTCCTGGCCGACCTGATCCGCCGCATGCCGATCATGCTGCGCATCCGGCTGATCACCGTCAGCTCCTACCCCGGTACGGCGACCACCTCGCAGGGCGTCACGCTGATGGGCCAACTGCCAGCCGACCTCGCGGGGCAGCATGTGCTGGTGGTCGATGACATCCTCGACTCCGGCAACACGATCCGCTTCGTTCGCGGACTGCTCGAGGAGCGGCACCCGGCGTCGGTGCGAACGTGCATGCTCCTGCGCAAGCAGCGTGAAAGCGACATGAGCGAGCACGCCGACTACATCGGCTTCGACATCCCCGATGAATTCGTCGTCGGCTACGGGCTGGATTACGATGGTCTGTACCGGAACGTGCCGGACCTGGTGACGCTGAAGCCGCAGTTCATTCGGTCGGCAGACTGATGAAACCGCCAAGACGCCAAGAACGCCAAGACAGAGAATGGGTTAAGTTTTTAGTTCTTGGCGACCTTGACGTCTTGGCGGTTCATGTTGAACGTGGGGCGAGTGCATTGAGAAACGAGCGCGACGACAGCATACGGCGGACGGCGGAGCGGGCGATGTCGGAGTCGCCCGAGCCGGCGCTGGGGCTGCCGCTGGAGCGTGCCAACGCGATGATTCCGGCGGACCTGCTGTTCGGCGATGAAGTGATCATCATGCTGCTCAAGCCCAGCCCGCTGTACGTCGTGCTGGGGTGCATCGGCACGCTCACGATCATCGTCGTCATCGCGGCCATCCTGCTGCTTGCGCAGCCGTGGTTCAACCTGGGCAGTTCGACGCGGGCGGATGTGCTGGCGCTGGCGGCGGCGCTGTGCGGTCTGCGGCTCGGATGGCAGTCGCTGGAATGGATCAGCCGGACGTATGTGCTCACCGATCGCCGCGTGATTCGCATCAAGGGCGTGCTGCGCGTCGAAGTGTTCCAGACGGAACTCAAGCGCATTCAGCACACGGAGGTGCTGTTCAGCGTGCGCGAGCGGCTGTTCGGGCTGGGCACCATCGCCTTCGCCACATCGGGCTCGGCGTATCCCGAGGCGTACTGGATCATGCTGCGGCGGCCGATGGCGGTGCATCGGCGGATTCTGCAGGTGATCAATCGGTATCGGTGACCCCCGCCCCCGGAACGCCGGACGCGCTCGCCTGCGGCGTCGCGGCTAAACAAAAACACCGGCCACGCTGGGTGACCGGTGTTTCTGATTTCAAACGTTCTCGGGGCGAGATTACTTGATCTCGACCTCGGCGCCCGACTCCTTGAGCTTCTCGGCCAGGGCGTTGGCGTCGTCCTTGCTGATGCCTTCCTTGACGGCCTTGGGAGCGCCGTCGACCAGGTCCTTGGCTTCCTTGAGACCCAGGCCGGTGGCTTCGCGGACGACCTTGATGACCTGAATCTTCTTGTCGCCGGCGGCCTTGAGGACCACGTCGAAGGTGGTCTTCTCTTCTGCCGCTTCGGCCGCGGGACCAGGACCGGCCATCATGACCGCGCCGCCGGCCGCCGGCTCGAGGCCGTAGGCTTCCTTGAGGTAGTTCTTGAGGTCCACGGCCTGCTTGAGGGTCAGCTCAGCGATCTTGTCGCCGAGTTCCTTGATGGCCGCATCGACAGTGGCAGTGTCAGTGTCCGACATTTCCGACTCCAATCAATTCCGGCTTCATCCGCGACCGAGAGGCGAGCGACCATCGCTCATTTCATCCGCTTCTGGGCGGACCCGTCAGTGCAGGCATGCAACCGAAGTTAGTTCCAAACAATCACGCGACCTTCGCGATCGCTTCGCCCTTCTCCAGCTTTTCCTCGATGGTCTTGAGGATGCTGGCGATCTGGCTGCCCGCGGAGGTGGCGGCGCCGATGATCTGGCCGGCGGGGCTGAGCACCACCTGAATGATCTGGGCCTGAGCCTCTTCGCGGGTGGGATACTTGCTGAGGGTTTCGAGGTCGTCGGCACCGAAGACGGTGCCTTCCATGATCGCGCCCTTGAACTCCAGCTTCTCGTACTTCTTGACGAAGTCGAGCAGATCGCGGGCGATGTTCACGACGCTCTGCTCGCCGTAGACCATCGCGCTGGGGCCTTCGAGCAGGTCGTTGATCTGCTCGAGGCCGGTGGCTTCGAAGGCCTTGCGGGCGAGAGAGTTCTTGACGACGGTGACGCGGATGCCCTTTTCCAGCAGGCCGGCACGCAGCTTCATGCCGTCGTTGCTGGTGACGCCGCGGATGTCCACGAGCAGCGCGCCGGTGACGTCGCGGAATTGCTCGCGGTACATCTCGATGATCATGTTCTTGACGGGCTTGCTCATGATGAGTCTTCCTTTCGTCCGCCACATTGCCATGTGGCGGCTTTCGCGCGGCGGAGATTACTCGGCGGCGGCGAGCACGCCCGGCGTCATGGTGCCGGCGATGCTGATCTTCTTGATGTATTGACCGCGTGCGCTCGAGGGCTTGATGCGCACGATCGTGTCGACGAACGCCTTGATGTTGTCGGCAAGCTGCTCCTCGGAAAAGCTGAGCTTGCCCACGGGCGCCTGGACGTTGCCGCCGGCGTCGTTCTTGAAGTTCACCTTGCCCGCGGTGTATTCGCGGACGGCGGTGGCGACGTCGGGGGTGACGGTGCCCGCCTTGGGCGAGGGCATCAGGCCGCGGGGGCCAAGCACCTTGCCGAGGCGGCCGACGAAACGCATCAGGGCCGGGTCGGCGACGGCGACGTCGAAATCCATCCAGCCTTCTTCGACGCGCTTGACCAGTTCCTCACCGCCGACTTCGACCGCGCCGGCTTCCTTCGCGGCGGCGGCCTTGTCGGGGTTGCAGAACGCGATCACGCGCTTCTTGGCGCCGGTGCCATGCGGCAGCGACACCGAACCGCGAACGGTCTGGTCCGTCTGCTTGGCATCGATGCCCAGGTGGATGCAGACGTCGATGGTCTGATCATTCTTGGTGGGGGTGAAGCTCTTGACGATCTTCACAGCTTCGGGAAGAGGGTAAACCTTGCCCTCTTCAACCTTCTTCATATCAGCGGCATAACGCTTGCCACGCTTCATTTTCGCTCTCCTTTCAGAGCTACCACTTATTGAAGCCCGTGGTCCGGCAGTTGTACTTGTTGATTTGTTGAATTGTTGATTTGTTGATTGATTGCACCTCAATCAACAAGTCACACTTCAACAAGTCATCCTTCCACGGTCACGCCCATGCTGCGGGCGGAGCCTTCGATCATGCGCATCGCCGCTTCGATCGAGGCGGCGTTCATGTCGGCATACTTCTCCTGAGCGATCTTGCGGACCTGCTCCTGGGTGATCTTGCCGACCTTGTTCTTGTTGGGCTCGCCGCTGCCCTTGGCTGCGCCGGCGGCTTCGGCAATGAGCACGCCCGCGGGCGGGCTCTTCAGCTCGAAGCTGAACGAGCGGTCGCTGTACACCGTGACGAGCACGGTGCAGACCTTGCCCTTCATGTGCTGACTGGCGGCGTTGAACTGCTGGATGAACTGGCCGGGGTTCACGCCGTGCTGGCCCAGGGCCGGGCCGATGGGCGGAGCCGGGGTGGCCGACCCGCCGGGGGCCTGCAGCTTGAATTGCTTGGTGATCTGTTTGGCCATAGCTGTCTCTTTGCGTCAGTCGTGATGGCGCCCGTCCAGGGATTCCGGGGGCGGCCGAAATCGAGCCGAGTAGTTTAGCAAGGCGATGGCGGAAAGCCATCACTCTGCGGCCGCTTCGCCAGGCTTCTGCTCGGGCTGAGCTTCCGTTTGAGCCGGGGCCGCGGCGGCCTCAGCCTGCTCGCCCTTGCCCTTGCCACCCTTGCGGAGCCTGGCGGCGAAGGCGGTACGGTTGTCCTGCATCTGGCGGCGGCGGGAGTAGCGGGGCTTGACCTTCGGAGCGCCCTCGGCCTCTTCGCCGACCAGTTGCAGCACGCAGAGGCTCGTGCCGTCACCGATGCGGTGCTTGGCGAGCTTGACGATGCGGGTGTAACCGCCGGCACGACCCTTGTAGCGCGGGCCGATCTCGTCAAAGAGCTTCTGCACGAGGGTCTTCTCGTAGACCTGCTCGGGCTCGGCGCCGCCCTTGATCGTGAAGACCAGCTCGCGGTCGTGGCCCAGCTCCGACAGAGCGAGGCGACGGGCGTGCAGCGAGCCCTTCTTGGCCAGGGTGATCAGCTTCTCGACCATCGGCTGAACGCTCTTGGCCTTGGGAAGCGTGGTGGTGATCTGGCCGTGCTGGAAGAGCGCGGCGGCGAGATTGCGGCGCATCGCGATGCGATGTTCCGAATCCCGGTTGAGCTTGTATCCGGCGACTGCGTGTCTCATGATTAACCTCAAATCCGGGCCGACACGGCCCGGCTCGCTAACACGGGGCAAGCCCCGTCGCTAAACGCTTCGCAAACGCGGGGACAAGCCCCGCCGCTAAATGCGGACTTATTCGTCCTCGTCGTCTTCCAGGTCCTCTTCGGAAACTTCGCCGCCGGAAGCCAGGCTCAGGCCCATCTCCGAGAGCTTGCGCTTGATCTCGTGCAGGCTGGTCTTGCCGAACGAGCGGATCTTCAGCAGATCGCTTTCGTTCATGCGGGTCAGGTCGCCGATCGTGCGGATGCCCGCTGAATCCAGGCAGTTGCTCGCACGCACCGACAGGTCCAAGTCAGCCACGGGGGTGTCCAGGCGGCCGGATTCCTCGCTGTCCTGCTCCGCGGCGGCGGCAGCTTCAGCCGAAGCGGTCTGCTCGCCAATCTCGAAGTAGGAGACGAAGGGGTTCAGGTGCTTGCGGAGAATCTTCGCCGCTTCGACCAGCGCCATGTCGGGGGCGACCGCGCCGTTGGTCCAGATTTCCAGCGTCAGCTTGTCGTAGTTGGTCTTCTGGCCGACGCGGGTGTCCTCGACCTTGTAACGGACACGCAGGACGGGCGAGAAGATCGCATCGACGTGAATCACGCCGACTTCGCGTTCCTCTTCGCGATCAGCCAGTTCCGAAGCCGGAACGTAGCCGCGGCCCTTCTCGACCGTGAAGTCGATGTCGAAGTCGACCGACTCGGTGAGCGTGGCGATGCCCAGGTTCTTGTTGAGGATGGTGATCGCGGGATCGGCTTCGATCAGTTCCGCGGTGACTTCGCCGGGGCCAGTGGCGCCGAGCGTCATGGTCTTGGGCTCGTCACCTTCGAGGGCGACGACCAGGTTCTTCAGGTTCAGGATCATGTCGGTGACATCTTCCTGAACGCCGGGAATGCTGGTGAACTCGTGAGCCGCGCCGGCGATCTTCACCTTGGTGACGGCTGCGCCTTCAATGGTGGACAGCAGGATGCGGCGGAGGCTGTTGCCGACCGTGGTGCCCAGACCGCGCTCGAAGGGCTCGACGACGAACTTACCGTATGTGCTGGTGTTGCCTTCGGCGGGGATGACCCGGGCGGGCAGTTCCAGACCTCTCCAGCGGACTCGCATGGGGATGCTCCTTGCAGCGGGGGATCATGATCCGCTCCGGTTACCGGCGGCCGAGTGCTGCGTTCTCGGCGGCCTACTTTCCGGGGCGGAGATAGTCAGTTCCAAGTTGCAGGTTCCAAGTTCCAGGTTCGCCGGCTCCACAACCTGGAACCTGGGACTTAAAACTATGTCCTCACACGCGGCGGCGCTTGCGGGGGCGGCAGCCGTTGTGCGGGATCGCGGTGACGTCTTCGACGGCGGTAATCTTGATGCCGTTGGCTTGGAGGCCGGTGACGGCGGACTCGCGGCCGGGGCCGGGGCCGTTGATCTTCGCCTCGACCTCGGTCATGCCCAGCTTGCGGACCTTCTGGGCGACAGCCTCGGCGGCGCGGGTGGCGGCGAAGGGCGTCGACTTGCGGGCACCCTTGAAGCCGACCGTGCCGGCCGAGTCCCAGGCCAGCACCTCGCCATTGACGTCGGTGATGGTGATCTGGGTGTTGTTGAAGCTGGCGCGGACGTGGGCGACGCCGCGGGTGACGTTCTTGCGGACTTTGCGGGTTTTCTTGGCCATGTGTGTTTCCTCGAGCGAAACGCCGGGCAAGCCCGGCGGCTAAACGCTGCGGTCCGCTGCGCGGACTGTTTATTTCTTGGTGACGCCCTTCTTGCCGGCGACGGTCTTCTTCTTGCCCTTGCGGGTGCGGGCGTTGGTCTTGGTGCGCTGGCCGTGGACGGGCAGGCCGCGGCGGTGGCGGTCGCCACGGTAGCAGCGGATGTCGCGCAGACGCGCGATGTGCTGCTGGGTCTGGCGGCGCAGGCCACCTTCGACCACGTAGCCGCCTTCGATGATGGAGTTGATGCGGGCGATGTCCTCTTCAGAGAGGGTGTTGGCCCGCACCTGCCCCTCGATGCCGACTTCCTTGAGGATGTCGTCAGCGAACTTGGGGCCGATGCCATAGATGTACCGCAGGGCGATGCGGATGATCTTGTTGTCAGGAACGTCGGTGCCGGCGATACGAGGCATGTTGCTCTCCAGAAGCAAGCGCGGGGCAAGCCCCGCGGCTAAATGATTATCCCTGCCGCTGCTTGTGCTTGGGGTTGGTGCAGATGACGCGCACCACGCCCTTGCGGCGGACAATCTTGCAGTTCTCACAGATCCGTTTGACGCTTGAGCGAACCTTCATGGTGATTTTCCAAACACGGGGCAAGCCCCATCGCTAAACAGTCCATCCGGGGGCGGGGTTCAGTGACGGTAGGTGATTCGGCCCTTGGACAGGTCGTAGGGGCTGATTTCCACCGTGACCTTGTCGCCGGGCACGATGCGGATGTAGTGCATGCGCATCTTGCCGGCCAGATGGGCCAGCACCTCGTGGCCGTTGTCCAGGCGAACCTTGAACATCGCGTTGGGCAGCGCGTCGATCACTTCCGCTTCAATCTGAATCTTGTCTTCTTTGGCCATGCTGCCCTTTTATCGCGAATCCTGCTTCGCCGATCAGTTTCCGTCCGTGAGCACCTCACAGCCGTCTTCGGTGACGGCGATGGTGTGCTCGTAATGAGCCGCGTACTTGCCGTCGGTGGTCACGACGGTCCAGCCGTCGTCGAGCACCTTCACACGCTCGCTTCCAAGCGTGCACATCGGCTCGACCGCCAGCACCAGGCCGGGCACGAGCTCGATGTCATTGCGCATCAGCTCGCGGCTGGCGAAATTGGGCACCTTCGGCTCCTCGTGCATGCTGCGGCCGATGCCGTGGCCCACGAAGTCGCGAATGACGCCCATGCCGGCCTGCTCGGCGTAGCGCTGCATCATGGCGGCGATGCGGCTCCAGCGTCGGCCAGGCCGAATGTTTTCGATGGCGATGTGGAGCACGTGTTGCGTGACCTCACACAGCCTTTTCGTCTCCGGCAACACCTTGCCGACCATGATGGTCGTCGCGGAATCGCCGCACCATCCGTTGAGGCGGACGCCGAAGTCGACGCTGACCACGTCGCCCTCTTCGATCACGCGCCCGCCGGGGATGCCGTGCACCACCTCGTCATTGACGGAGATGCAGGTCACCGCCGGGAAGCCCTGGCCCTTCTGGTACGTGGGGTACCACTGAAAGAGCCCCACCGCGCCGGGATGCTCGCCGAGGACCGATTCGGCCGCGGCGTCAATCTCGGCAGTCGTGGCGCCAGCCTTGCAGACCTCGCGGCAACGGTTGAGCGCCTGATGCACCAGCCGTCCAGCTTCACGCATCTGCCGGAGGTCGCTCGCTGATTTCAGGCAAATCGCCATCGCCAGTGTCGGGCCTGCCTCACTGTCTGTTCACCCTGGCCCGAATCCGAACCGGGGGCGAAACTTCCATTGTATCATCCGCCGCCGAGGTTTCCAGCAGCCTCTCTATCTTCGTTCCCGTCATCCATCGTGCTCGTAATCGTAATCGACTCTGCGGGCCTTCGATTACGATGACGAGCACGAGGAACTTTATCGCCGCGGGCTTCGCAGTCGGGCGCCCGCCCC
>OBJO01000179.1_pt1 | contig 30474 bp, 18 predicted proteins | sample 1481741 | NCBI WGS metagenome assembly OBJO01 (sample SAMN06140803, study PRJEB22556) | human gut metagenome | host: Homo sapiens | place: China: Beijing | collected 2014 | reverse complement strand
CCTTGCTTGGCGGCAAGGCCGGAGCGCGGATGGACCAGTGCCACATATCCTGCGGGCAGGGCTATAGCCACACCGGTGGGAACCAGTGCACGCTCAAACGGTTTCAGGGTCACGTCAACGGTGGTGATCAGGTCGGCGCCGGCGTCGCCCGCATGGGCGTAATATAGCCGGGCCGGGTGCTCGGGGTCAAGGCTTTTGACCAGGACCTCGGTGGACTCAGGCTCGTTGTAGGTCTCGTCAAACGCCATCAGGCGGCGCACTCCTCACACACCGGCTGGCCATCCTCATCGGTGTAGGCGAGCTGGCTGCGGTGCTTGACCAGGAAGCACTGGGAGCAGATGAACTCGTCACCCTGCATGGGGATAACGGTCACCGAGGAGTCCTCGTTGCTCAGATCGGCACCCGGCAGTTCGTAATCCTCGGCAATGGCGTTCTCATCATCGTCGATGTCGCTCGAGGTATTCTGCGCGGACTTTCCCAGAGCCTGCAGCGATTCCTCGTCCTCGTCCTTGTTACGGGGGGAATCATAATCCTGAGCCATTATGGTCCTTTCGTCGTCTACCGTTGGCGTTCGCGCGGTTTCGCCGCGTTGTACTCGCCCATAGGATACATGATTTGAAATACTTGTAAAGTTCGACACGTGGGGCATACTGGGAATAAGTAATGTCTTTGCGACGGAAAGTGGTGTGCATATGCCTAAGGATCGGCTCGAGAAGGCCCGTTTCGAGCGCGTAAGCGAAACGGGGGACCTCGTATTCTCCTTGGGAGGCCGTCAGTTCGCCGTCAGCTTGGACGACACGCTCGAACGGGCGATTCTCGAGGCCAAGCAGATTCGCAGCGAACAGCAGCAGCCGGAACAGCCCCATGAGCAGTCCACACTTCCCATCTCGCAGATCCAGTCGCTGATTCGTGCGGGCGCCGACCCGTCCCGCGTGGCGGAACGCTACGGACTGAGCACAACGCTGGTACGGCGTTTCTCCGCCGCGGTGGAAACCGAAAAACAGTATGCGATCGAACAGTTCCTGACGGTGCCCGCTCCGAAGGACAGCAAGGTGCGCACCATCAATGAGCTGGTCGAACGCACTTTGGCGGCGGCGTCCATCGGCATGGAGTCGGTGACCTGGAAATCCACCCGCCGTGGGCTGGAACCATGGCATATCGTGGCGATTTTCACTTCCGCCGGACGTGAGATCCACGCCGAATGGACCTGGAACATGCACGACAATTCCGTGGTCTGCCTGAACAATGCCGCACGCAAGCTGCTCGGCGAGCAGAATCCGAGGACCGAGAACGCAGGCGGCGCAAAGGCTTCGCCGGAACCTGCGCTGCCGGGCGATTCCGTCCGTTCGGCGCGTATCGAGCGTGCCGTGTCTGCATGGGCCGCGCCAAAGCCGTCTGCTCCGCAGACCCGTCCGGCGTCCTCGAATCCGGTGACCTCCACCGGCTCGATGCCTCCGATCGATCTCTCCGCCTCCGGGTCCATGCCGCCGGTCAAGCTTTCCGCACCGGTTTCGACCGGTGCCGCGAGTACGCAGACGCCGCCCGATGACGGCCGGATTCCGGCTGCCCAATCCGATGCCCCGATCCATGACGAAGTCACCTCCGATTCCGGTGCGGCGCCAGTGGAAACCGGCAAAGCCGCAAAAAAGGAACAGACCGCAGCACCCGCCAAAGCAGCTCCGGCGGAACCCGCTGCGAAGCCGTCCAGAAGGAAGTCGGGACGCTCGGCGGTGCCCAGCTGGGATGAGATTCTGTTCGGCGACTGATTATTCGCTATATCTGGTATAGCCGGATATAGCCGCCTGACGATACGACTCTTTTCCCCGGAATCATATGACTATGCCATGTCGATATCGGTCAGACGATATCGGTCAGGCGACGTCAATCAAACAGGGAATATCCATCTCCATCATCGTCTGCGACCCATGCACGCTAGGCAAATGGGTGGCCTTATCCCCCTGAGTACGCGAATCCACGAATGTGGCCGCGCCGGCAGCCTGTACCATCACGTCGCCGAGGATCGGCCGAATACGTTCCGATACAGGGCCGAACAGCCCATCGGCACATGCCTGTTCCTTGGTACGCACCAACGCCGCGTCCCCCAAGCGGTCACGCCAGCGATCGGCTATGGCGTCCGGTGATTCGCCGGGTTCGGCGTACAGCATCAGAGAGCGCGGCTCTCCCCCCACCAGTTCCACGCCATGGATCAGCGAAGGCTCCGTCGCGATGTCGAGCCGCTGATCCATGTCGGTCTGCACCATGCCATGGTCGGCGATGATGACGATCAAGGTGCCGGCTGACGCGCTACGTTTCAATAATGCAAGCTGTGCGTCGATGTGTTCGAAAGCCGCCACCCAATGCTCGGAATCCCAGCCGTAATTGTGCCCCACCTTGTCCGCGTCACGGATATACAGATAGGTCAGGCCGGGCCTCCTGGCGGCGCGTGCTGCGGCGAGCACGCGATCACGCGGGGTGACATTGGCCTGATAATCAGTGCCGCGCAAGGCCGCCTCGGTCAGTGGAGAGCCGGCAAATTTGGGCAGTCCGGAACTGGTGACGCGCACCTCCTGACGGCGAAGCTTCTCGAACACGGTCTGTTCACGTTGCAAATCATGAGGATCGACCATGGGAGGGGTGGTGATTCTTGGATTGACGGGTTTGGGCGCCAGTGCATCCTTGAATTGGATGAGTTGGATGAGCTTGTGGTTGTTCGGCTCCAGCTGCGTGTATCCGGCCATACCGGTCAATCCCGGGCAGGTGCCGGTGCCGAACGTGGCCATGGCGGCCACGGTGGTGCTGGGTGCGCAGGTCGCGATGGGACGCTGGTTGGCGCTCTCGTTCATCAGCGAGCGCAGGTAGGGTGCATGGCCGAGGCGCATGGCGAGATTCCAGTAGCCAAGTCCGTCCACGAGCACCACGATGGCCGATGTGGCGTCAGGCAGTCCGAGGGCTTTTTTGCAGGCTTGAGGATCGGTGTGGACCTTGGTCGAGATCGGATGACCAATGGCGGCGGAAAGAGCCGGCAATACGGCGGAAAGGTGCAGCGCTCCCCCACGGCCCGCAGCTGTGTCCCCATAAGTCACTGTGGGCACCAACCGCAGCAATTCGTCCATATCCGGCGTCTCAACACTCATAATTGCTCATTATAAGGCTCACAGAAAACCGTGCCCCATTGCAAAAGTGTGAGCCAAACGCACAATATCAATCAATCGCACATAGGTCATTGTGCTGAAGTTCCGCCATTTTTCGTCGTCTTATGTGCGATTGGACTGGCCGAGCACTCACACTTTTCCTATTGAGAACCATTCGCTGCGCGCCGTTTCGCGACCTGACGCTAATATAGGGCGAGTTCGAAAGGGAGTTTCATGGCATCACACCGCAAACCGTCCGCGCAAACCTATGATCCGCGTACGGTCAAGGAGCATATCGTCGAGACGCCGCTGAACGAGGAGATGAGCAAGTCCTTCCTCGAATATGCGTATTCGGTGATCTACGCGCGAGCCCTGCCCGATGCGCGCGACGGCCTGAAGCCGGTGCAGCGCCGCATCGTCTACCAGATGGGCGAGATGAACCTGACCCCCGACCGCCCGTACATGAAGTCCGCCCGCGTGGTGGGCGAGGTGATGGGCAAGCTCCACCCGCACGGTGATTCCGCAATCTACGAGGCCATGGTGCGTTTGGCCCAGCCATTCGCGATGCGTTTGCCGCTGGTGGACGGCCACGGTAACTTCGGTTCCTTGGACGACGGCCCGGCAGCCTCCCGTTATACCGAGGCTCGACTCGGCCCGGCAGCTCTCGGCATGAACGCGGATATCGACGAAGACACCGTTGACTTCACGCCGAACTACGACAACAAGCTCAAAGAGCCGACCGTATTGCCGGCCGCAATTCCGAACCTGCTGGTCAACGGCGGTTCGGGCATCGCCGTAGGCATGGCCACCAATCTGGCCACGCATAATCTCGGCGAAGTGGTGAATGCTGCAAAGTTCCTCATGGCTCACCCGGATGCCACGCTTGAACAGCTGATGCGCTATGTTCCGGGCCCCGACTGGCCCACCGGAGGTACGATCATCGGCCGCGACGGCATTCGCGAGGCCTACGCCACCGGCCGAGGCACGCTCACCACGCGCGCCGCCACCCATATCGAGCATGTCACAGCCCGCAAGCAGGCCATCGTGGTCACCGAGCTGCCGTACATGGTAGGTCCGGAAAAGGTGATCGAGCGTATTTCCGACGGTGTGAAGAACCGCAAGCTGGAGGGTATCTCCGGCGCGTTCGACCTGACCGATCGTCATAACGGCACACGTATCGTCATCGAGATCAAGACCGGTTTCGATCCGCATGCGGTGCTCGTCCAGCTGTTCAAGCACACGCCGTTGCAGGACAACTTCGCCATGAATAACGTGGCGTTGGTGGACGGCCGTCCGCACACGATGGGCTTGAAAGAGATGCTGCAGGTATGGGTTGATCACCGTCGCGTGGTGATTCGCCGCCGTAGCGAATACCGCAAGAAGAAAGCCCTGGAACGCCTGCACCTGGTCGAGGGACTACTCCTGGCCATGCTGGACATCGACGAGGTGATCCAGGTGATCCGCACTTCGGATGATGCGGATGCCGCGAAGACCCGTTTGATGGCCGTATTCGATCTAGACGAGGTCCAGGCCCAGTACATTCTGGATCTGCGTCTGCGCCGATTGACCAAGATGAACCGCATCGAACTTGAGGCCGAGCGTGACGATTTGAAGAAGCGCATCGAGGAGCTCACCCGCATTCTGGCCTCCGCCAAAGCGCTCGACCATGTGGTCACCAGCGAAATGGATGAGGCCGTCGACAAGTGGGGATCGCCGCGTCGCACCGTGCTGTTGGACGCCGATCCCGACGGCACGTTGACGCCGGTCGTGGCACAGGGTTCCGGCACTTCCGGAATTTCGAAATCCGCGCTGGAGGCTGTGAAGTCCGCCACCACCATTTCCTCCGCCGAGGCCGATGTGGCTGCCGCCGCTGCGGCCGCCAAGAAGACCGGCGAACAGTCCGCTTTGACTGGCGCCCTGAAGATCGAGGACGAACCGTGCGTGGTGATGATGAGCGCCACGGGCCTGATCGCCCGTACCACGCCGAGCGCCATGGATGTGTTCAACTCACGTTCCGCGTCCGACGAACGTCTGCATGATGATCAAATCACCACGATTTTCCGGACTTCCACCCGCGCCACCTATGGTCTGGTCACCTCGGCCGGACGCCTGGTGCTGGCACATGTGGTCGATCTGCCGGCCTTGCCGGCGTCCGCCACGCTTTCTCTGCAGGGCGGAGTCCAGGCCGACGACCTGATCAGCATGACCGAATCCACCGACCCCGTACGCGGGGAACGAGTGGTGACCGCAATCGCCATGGAGCAGTCGGCCGATAACGGCGAAAACGGCGGCGACGGCGAAACCACGGCGGAGGCCAAGCCGCTGCCGTCGCTGGCCATCGGCACCCGCAACGGTGTGGTCAAGCGTTGGAACCGAGAAGCTCCCACCACCATGGATTCCTGGCCGGTCATCGACGTGAAGGACGGGGACGAAGTGGTGTTCGCCGCCGTGGCTGAGGATGACGACCGTCTGGTGTTCGTTTCCTCTGATTCCTCGCTACTCACCTTCGATGCGAAGAACGTGCGCCCGCAGGGCCGCACGGCCGGCGGCATGGCCGGCATCAAGCTCGCCGAGGGTGCTCATGTGATGGCCTTCAATGTGGTGCCCGCCGGCAAGGTGGCTTGGACCTACGAGGAAGGCGAGAACGGTCTGACTTCGGGTGCGGGCGCGGTGGTGCTCACCGTGGCCGGGGATGAGAATGCTCTGCCCGGTACCGAAAACGGCGCCGCCAAGGTGACTCCGCTAGAGATGTATCCCACCAAGGGTCGTGCCACCGGTGGCGTGCGTTCCCAACGCTTCCTCAAGGGCCAGAACACGCTGATTCTCGCCTGGGTGGGCCCCTATCCGCTGCACGCCTCCACATCCGCCGGCTCCCCGGTCGAGCTTCCCAAACCCGACATGCGCCGCGACGGTTCCGGCGTGGACCTCGCATCCCCCATCGCGTTTATTGCATAGGAATGCTCACAATGAGGCGGGGCCACCGTTTCTGGTTCCGCCTCATAACTTTTCCAAATTCAACGCAGTAAGTGACAACCCGGTTTATTACGGCCGAATCACACGACCCATACGTTCCGCGATGGTGTTCTCACCGGTGAATGCCTTGGACATGTAATCTGGATAGATGGAGCCACCGTATACCTGATAGGGCAGGAACTGGAAGTCAGTTTTCACGTTCGACGCCGATTCGGCCAGCACCTTGTTGACCTGCTGTCCGCCGAAGTAATCCTTCTTCTGATCCTGGTACTCGCCGCTTTCCAACGTCTTGGTCAGATCAGGCACGATGCCATTGCTGGTGAGTATCTTCTCCCCGGGACCATAGCCAACGTACTTGGCAAATTCGTATGCGGCCTGAGCATGCTTGGACCCTTTTACGACTGATAGGGATCCGCCACCATTCTCGGCACTCGTTGTATCGTCCTCGGACCAACCTGGCAATGGTGCAACGCGGAATTTGCCTGATGCCTCGGAAGAAGATTGTTGCAGAGTAATAGGCATCCAGCCGCCGGTTGCCACTGAAGCAATTTTGCCGTTGCCGAGGCCACGGAACCAATCATCCGACCAGCCGATTGTCTTCGTGTCAATCAGCTTCTCGTCAATCAGCTTCTGCCATAAACTCTCATAGCGTTTCACGCCTTGATCGTTCTTCAAATCGATAGTGATATTCTCGCCGTCAACGGTGAAAGGTTGACCACCCGCCTGCCAAATCAACGACAAAGCGATTCCCGCATCGGAGCCAGATTCAGCGGCAATATACATGTCTGGGCTCAGCGCGTGTATCTTCTTTGCAGCCTCATAGTATTCATCCCAAGTTTTTGGAGCTTCAGTCACACCGGCTTTATCGAACACCTCTTTGTTGTAGAACAAAACCATCGGACCGCCACCAATCGGCACACCATAAATGCCGTTGTTTATGTGGACACCGCTCTGTGCACCTTTTGTGTATTCGGACAACATCTTGGAATCGAACCCATATTGAGATAGTTCTTCCAGATCACCGGAAATCGCAAATTGGGGTACTGCATTAAAATCCAGCTGAACAAGATCAGGAGCACCACTACCTGCTTCAATGGCATTGCTGAGCGCGGAATACTCGTCGTTGCTAGAACCCGCATTGACAATCTTCACATCAATATTCGGATGTTCTTTCTCGAATCCTTGCTTAGCCTTACTGACGGTCGGTTCCCAGGCCCATACGAGTAGCTGCTGCTTCTCATCTAAGCCGGCTCCTCCATTCGAAGAATTGGGGCTACCGCATCCGGCGATTCCAATCATCATGGCAACTGCAACCGAAGCCGCTGTAAATTTAACCATATTACGCATATACGCCTCCTTGCGCCCACGAGAACCATCGTTTGGCAACTGTTCCCGCGCTTTTCTCCATGACGAAGGATTCCTCTCACCGCATGACGGTTTCCTTCGCCTTGGTTCCCACCATAAGAGGAACTTTCAGCAAATTCACCTGCCATTACATTGATTTCTTGGCTATCATTCAAGAATTCTTGGCATATCAGTCAGAAAGATTCGATATGATGAGTTGACTTCTATACTCGGACGGAGTCATTCCAATGGAACGTTTGAACATGGCTCCAAACGTACTTTGCGACCGATAACCACAATCCTTTGATATCTGCAGAACGGTCAAATCGGTTAATGACAGGAGATACTTAGCGCGTATGACACGTAAACGTGTCACATACTCATTCGGGCTGGTCCCCACGATTTCACGGAATGCCTTAGCGAAATAAAAGCGACTAAGACAGGCAATTGCCGCCAGCCGGTCGATGGACAAATCCTCGTCAAGATGTTCCGCAATATAGGAAACGACCCGTTCTATCGCAATATGAGTGGCGTTACCGGTCCGATCGATCTCATTGTTCGGGGAGGCCAGATAATAAGTCGATCCCGTGGAATCAAATCCTGAGTCGCTCATTCTCATGAATATGAGTGTATCAGCGTCTTCTCAATCGCCCTGGATCGTTCTGCCGCAATGATTCTGACAGATACTGCGTTTTCTCATTATGAGCGCAATGGTATGCCTGCCATACGGAGTTTATGCAAGAGCGGGGTACGCTTCATCACTTCGTCGAATCCGAAACGCACGATGGCACTGACTCCGCCTCGCTTCAGACCTTCTTCGCGAATGCGCTCGTCAGCAACGACTTCTCTCACACCTTTGTTATCCGTCATTTCTGGGTCGACGTATTTGCGGGTTCCATCATATTCGCCCACGATCATTCGACCATCTTCAAGCCGCCACAGAAAATCAACACGATATGCCATGCCGGTTTGGGGGTCGATAATGGTCTGCTGTAATTCGGGAATCTTGTATCCGCCTTCGAAGATGGTGCCACGTGTCAATGATTCGCCGCCATTTTCACTGGTAGGATCAGCATAATGCAACAACCGCAGCGCCGCAGTGCAATCGCGTTGCATACTGGCGCATATGCCGATGATGTCGTTAATAGCAACGCCCCGACGCAATGCCGAGTCGACAATGGGCAGTGCATAGCGGAATTCAAGAGTCAGCGCGCAATCCACCACTGTTCGTGCTTCACTGGTCACGGCAACACCATCAATATGCCGTATATCCGTCTGCTGGCTTTTCGGTATGAACAATCGCCGTATTCGTCCGTTACCGGTATCACTTCCCTGAGTATGTGTGGCAATGGTTATTGTGCCGTCATGCAGTAACCATTGATGTTCGAACCCGTGAAGATTTGCGGCGGTCAGACCGGCAAACACCCAGTGACCATGGCGGAGTCCCAATGTGCGCGCAATATGAGCGGACTTCTCGGCAGGGTTCAGCGACTTCCAAAAGTCAGGTTTCACAAACAGGCCGGGGAATACCCGTTCAAGCTCCTGTGCAGAAGCCCGTCTTTCCAATGCGCTTCGCTCTGCTTTGGTTCTGCCAAATGCACAACGACGCTCCTGTTGCGACACTTCCAATAATGTTTCCACTGCTTTGTGATGCTTCATAATATCGACGATATGCAATGATGCACTATTCCAGAAACCCGAACAGGTAATGTGGTTCCAGCTTCCTTTGGTCCCGTCTGGTTATCCGACGAAGACAATATCTCATACCGTTTTTGCAATATGGCAGTGTCGGTTTTTCTCAAATCGCTCACGCCCGGATGCATTCGTTATCGTCTTTCCCCTGCAACTAATTCGCAATTCGTGACTGGACGAAATCCATCATCTTTTGTTGATCGCATCCGACCGAAGTCCACCACCCGGTGCCGATCTCGATTCATTTGCGATCATTTCAATAGAGCGGAACAGAGAGGTATCGCAGTTTTGCCCTGCTAAGCTCACTTCATCGAGGCGAATCGGATATCCCAACCACGAAATTCCCCTCATGGGAAATCCAAACGAGGCAACACCAAGATGGCAGTCGTACTATTGCCCCGTTCCAGATACCTTATCGAGGCCCTGATAAGGCTGGAATCACGAAATTGCCCTACTGACGACATCTAAGCAAGGCAACGGCAAGAGAGCTATCAACATTCTGCCTCGCTCACTCATCTCAGCAAAGCAATTCCAAGACCGCCATCACGGTGCAACCCCACTAAAGCCATACCAACAAGACGATTCCAAGACCGCCATCATGGCATTGCCCCGCTGAAGTCATCCCAACAGGGACAATCCCAAAACCGCTATCACGATGCCACCCCACTAAGGCTTTTTGGCGAAGTGACACCCAGACCGCCATCGCAATGTCGCCCCGCTGAGCCAGCCATGGAAAGATACAATCCTCGACAAAATAATGCACGATGCCATAATTCCCACGACAATGCGGCGTAGTAGACCGCATGCATCCATCCAGTACAGCCGCATGCCTCAATGCGACCACATGATGTCTCAGTACAACCGCATACCTTGTGGCACGGGGATGAATCCGGCCTGATGAAGAATGCGGGCGAAGGGATGTCGGGCATTGAGAGGCTCGCCATTCATATCGCTGAAAGTTACGGTGCCATTGCCGCTGCGTTTGAGGGCATATGCGAGTTCTGTGGCCGCCTTGCGTAACTGTTCATCATTCGTCATGCCGAAATCAGGGGAAGTCTCAAAAGCTGACTCGGTAGAAGAGACACCACCCTCAGTCAGCCCATTAGACGCTGCACCAGTTTCAATCGACCCAGCGGAAACGACACCGACATCGGCAGATCGCTGGAATGCGGTCAAATGCTTGGCTTTGGCGGCTGCATAGAGCAACGCACCTTGCGACCCAAGTACGACTACAGCTCCGGCACGGCGTACAGGCCTGCCTGCACTTACTGGCACATCAGGCCAACCGATTGCCGAACCACTGAGGTTCGCGGGATCAAGTACGCTCACGGCCACCACGGATTGGCTGCGATGCTCCGACGGATGTCTCAGCTCATCCACCGTGTCGCTTCGGCGAATTGCGCCGCGCCGAAGCCATGTATGAACATGCCACGCACCAGTCGTCCATGTTCCTCCATGCGTTTCAATATCGGATAGACGGCCGAATAACCACCCGGGATATCTTCCTTGTCGATCAGCGGCTGTGCGATCACGCCGTAGCGGTCCAACAATGTTTCGACTAATGCGAGCGCACGCTCCGTCGACTCGTCCTCCCCCATACCGGGAACAGCCGACCATAGGCCGCCCAACGTCATATCCGCAGAGGCACGACGAATTGGTGTCACGCGACCGCGGCGACGCAAGGTCGAAGCCTTGCGAGAGCCACCAGTTCCCGCAGTCAGCGCACGCACAGGTGCAAAACTGGAATTGCTGATTCTGCCTTGCCACACCAGACTCCACAAGGCGTCCTTGAATTGCCGTTCGCTCCACTCCTGCGGGATAATCTCGCCGGTATCTGGGTTGATGTCCGGCTCGGAGGTCTCATTCCAGACGCGCTTGGCGGCATCTGCCAGCTGACGGGCATGAAATGCGCCGCCCGAAGTCAACGCCGTCATTATCGATTCAGGCATGGTCTCGCTATCGCCATCAGCCGATGCATCCGGCTTGGAGTCGAACCGTCCGGAGGATGCGGCACCTGCCGAAAGTTCCGAGGCCTCGGTATCGCCAAGCAGTACCGAATCCGCGGGATGGAAGGCGATCTCTCCGGGCTCCAAGGCACCGGTGCCGCCGGCTTTGGACCCCACCCACACCACATCGCCACCGGTAAGAAGTTCGTCCAGCATCGACGGTTGATAGTCACGCACGCGAGCGGGGAATATCGCGGTCTCCCAGAGACCAGCCGGCAGCGCGACACCCTCCAGCTGCTCGATGACACGCATGAGTCCATCCGCACCCTCGTATCGCTCACCGCCGACCGGACCGATGCCCTGCCTGTCGATAAGGAACATTTGGAAGGCTTCCGGTTCCACTGGCCGCACTGCCTTGCGTGCCTTGTCCAATGACCGCGAACGAATACGACGGAACACATCCTTATGAAGCCATTGCTGTTCGCTCCCGCCGGCGGGAGCCGTCGACGGAGTCGACTGAGGGTGGCCCTTCTCCGGATATGGACCACCCTCAGTCCGCTTCGCGTCCAGTTCCCGCCAGCGGGAGCATGAAGTGGAGTCCACGAAATGACCTTGGAGAAGGTCCCCTTTGGCGGCCAACTCGTCCAATGCATGTACGACGCTTGCGGCGTCAAGATGCAGGTAGGCGATGATCTGATCTGCGGTGAACGGACCATGGGTTTTCGCGTAACGGGTCACTCGCCCGGTCACGTCATCGGCGGCAAGTTCGTTCCAGAAAGTCCGCTTCTCCAGCTCCTGCTCAACTTCTCGGATCACATCAGGATTGAGCACCTTGGCCATGTCGGTGGTGCCGAGCAGTCGCTCAAGCATCTGCGAGTCCAGGGACAGCAGTTGTGTGCTGCGCTCGGCCTGAGGCTGATCGTATTGGTACATCACCGTGCCCACGAAGCCGAAGAGGATATTCTCGGCGAACGGCGAAGGCGACTCGGTTTCCACGTCCTTCAAGGCGATGGTTCCGGAGTGCAATCCGGTCATCACCTCGTTCAGTGCGGGCATGTCGTAGACGTCCTGCAGGCATTCGCGCGCGGTCTCCAGAAGCAGCGGAAAGTTTTTGACCGTGCGTGCGGATTGCAGGAGTTGTGCGCCACGAAGACGCTGTTGCCAGAGCGGCACACGACGACCAGGATCGGAGCGGGGCATGAACAGTGAGCGTGCGGCGCATTCGCGGAATCTCGAGGTGAACAACACGGATTCGCCCACTTGGCGTTCCACGTCCGCCCTGAGATCTTCAGGGTCGAACAGGAATAGGTCACACGCGAGAATGTGTCCGTCGCCTTCCGGCAACTGCAGTACGATGCCGTCATCAGCGGCATATACCTGACCGTCAAATCCATAGCGTTGGCTGAGTCTGCGACTGATGGCCATGGACCAGGGTTCGTGGACGCGGCGGCCGAACGGGCTTAAGAGCACAATGCGCCAGCCACCATCTTCATCTCGGGTACGTTCCACGATAAGGGTCCGATCACTGGGGACCGCACCGGTGGCGGCCCGTTGTTCGGAAAGTAGACGGGCGAGGTTGGCGATGGCGTTAGAGTCGAGACCATCTTGGTGGAGGCGGGTGAGGATTGCGTGGGTGAAGGTCGGAGTGCTCCTCCCCTCAGTCCGCTCCGCGGACAGCTCCCCTCGGAGAGGGAAGCCAGAATAGCCACCTTGCTCCATCACCAATCCGTCGGCGATTTCACGGGTGAAGCGGGCTATGGCGCGGCTGAAACCGTAGTCACGTCCAGCTCCCTCACCATGCCAGAACGGCAGTCGGGCGGTTCGTCCGGGCGCCGGAGTGACGACCACACGGTCGCGCGTAATGTCCTGAATCTGCCATGTGGAGGTGCCGAGTGTGATCACATCGCCGACACGCGATTCATAGACCATCTCCTCATCGAGTTCGCCCACACGGCGCTGCCCTTTGCCGGCATCCGCCTCAGGCAATACCACGGTGTACAGGCCTCGATCAGGAATCGTACCGCCTGAAGTGACCGCCACTTTCTGCGAGCCGGGACGTGCCGAGATAAGACCGTTATCCCGATTCCACACCAGTCGCGGCCGGAAGGCGGAGAACTCCTCGGTGTTGTATTCGCCGGACATCATGCCGATCACCGCGTCGAACATGTCACGCGGCAAATCGGCAAACGGTGCCGACCGGCGCACGGTGACATACCAGTCGTCCGCTTTGAGGTCATGCATCACGGCGGCGGCCACGGTCTGCTGGGCAAGTACATCAAGCGGATTCTTCAATACGGCAAGCGGCTCGATATCGCCGGCGATCATGGACTCCAGACTGGCGGCGCCGGTAACGATCTGCTGGCGGGTCAACGGATAGAACAACGCATGCGAGACACCGCCCACCTGATGGTCGGCACGGCCCACCCGCTGCAAACCCGAGGAAACAGACAGAGGCGTGTCAATCTGAATCACCAGATCGACCGAACCCATATCAATGCCCAGTTCCAAGCTCGAGGTGGCCACCACACAACGCAATTCGCCGCGTTTGAGCCGTTCCTCGATCATCTTTCGTCGCTCTTTGGAGACCGAACCATGGTGGGCCATGGCGATGACGTCATCGCCTTCATGCGAGCCGACCAGCATGGTGGTGGAACCGACCACCGCATCATAATGCGAGGCGAAACCCTCACGGCCTTCGGGCGACCCCATGTCCCGCACCAAGTCGGGATCGACTTCATGCCGGGTTTGTGCATAAAGGTCATTGAGCCGCGCAGTGAGCTTCTCGGCCACGCCACGCGAATTGACGAACACCAACGTGGTGCGATGTGCCAGAATCTCATCAAGCACGCTGCGTTCCACAACCGGCCAGATGGAGCCAGAAGTCCGGTCTCCGGCCGCACCGACCAGCACAGCGGAGTCAAAGGCGCCGCCTGTCGTACGCTCGCCCGACAACAGGGCGCCATCTCCACCAGCACCGGCTTCGCCGCCGACCAGCACGCCATTCCCACCCGCAGACAAACCGGAATCGCCCGTTTGCGCGATTCCCTTGCGCTCCGCCAACCGTTGCATGGCCGGCGTAACACCGCTGATATGCGGAGTCGGACGTTCGGAGTCCACGCCGCCGACGCGCTGCTTGGCGTTCACAGATTGCAGATCTCGCATGTTTTCCAGTGGTTCGACCATACGCAGATCCATCGCGGGCCTGCCGCCGGGATTCACGATGGTAACCGGTCTGCCGCCTGTCAGAAAACGTGCGGCTTCTTCGGGCGGATTGACCGTGGCGGACAGCCCGATACGCTGCAGAAGAGGTTCATTACCGGAATCATCCGAAACCTTGGATTCGCCGTCATTGCGGTCCATCGCGTCGCGTCTGCGCGATTCGGCGACCAGGTTTTCCAACCGTTCAAGGCTCAATGCCAGATGCGAACCACGCTTGGTACCGGCCACCGCATGAATCTCATCGACGATTACCGTGTCGACGGTGCCGAGAATCCGCCCGGCCTTGGAAGTGAGCAGCAGATAGAGCGATTCGGGCGTGGTGACAAGGATGTCCGGCGGATGGGAGGCGATGCGCCGACGCTCCTGAGCAGTGGTGTCGCCGGACCGGTTGGCAACCGCGATTTTCGGCGCGGGCAGCCCCTGCGCCTCACACTGCGCAGCGATACCCTCCAACGGCTGTTCGAGATTTTTGGCCACGTCGACTGCGAGCGCCTTCAATGGCGAAACATACAGCACACGCACGCCCGCACGCCGCGTACGAGACACGGTCATCAGCCGGTCAATGGCGGAAAGAAACGCGGCCAATGTTTTACCGGAGCCAGTAGGAGCGATGACCAATACGTTCCGTCCGGAATGGATCGCCGGCCATGCCTGAGCCTGTGCCTCGGTCGGCTGACCGAAGGCATGTTCGAACCACGCTTTGGTAGGTTCAGAAAACAGACTCAAGCTTTCGCACATATGTTCGATTGTAGCGATGCGGGGAAACATCGTGAAGATTCCGTTTGGGAGTCCATTGCTCGCAGGCGGGGCCTGCGCATCTCTCCCTCGCCCGCTTCATGGGAGCCCCTCGTCAGAGAGGGGGCAAAGGGAATCACATCATGACCGCCCCTTGTGAGGAATCGGTCTTACCACAGAGGGGAACCGATCGGGTCTCAGCTGAAGTATGCGATGACCTCGTCCAGTTTGCTCAGCAGGAAATCCGCATTGGCATCGTCGCCCACTGCACCCAGCAGCTGGACGTTCAAGCCGAGACGGGCTGCAGCGGACGCCTGATTTGCACCCTTGCCGCCGGGCATCACCTTCATGGCACCGCCCTGGACGGTCTCGCCCGGCTTGGGCAGTCGTTTAGTCGTCACTGTGTAATCGGCATTCATCGAACCAATCACGATTACCGAGCCCTGCGCATCCTTCAGCGCTTCCAGTCGTTCCCGTACGGGCTCCGGCATCTGTTCATGTTCTTCTTCACTTATCGCCATGGGCTACAAGCATAGTGGGCGGAGAGCCCAAACGTGCACACGGTCAGCCGCGCAGCTTGCGCAGACGCTCATGCATAGCCACCATGAGCACCAACAGCACCAGCAAATACCATGGATACAGGCTGATGGTCACATACTGCGCGATGACGCCGAATAGCGGCGGCATCAGCAGCGATCCCACATAGGCACAGGCCATCTGCACGCCGACAATGGCCTGGGAATTATCCTCGCCGAAGTAGACGGGAGTCGAATGAATCACGCATGGGTATATGGGCGCACAGCCGAGGCCTACGATAATCAGCCCCGCAACCACACCAAGATGATGCGGCAACGGCACAAACATAACGAGGATACCGGCCAATACCAGTACCTGGCCGAGGCGGATCATAACCGGGTCCTTGAATCGCATGGTCAGGAAGCCGGAAAGCGCGCGGCCCACAGTAATGCCTACATAGAATAGGCTGGCCCAGCTGGCGGCGGTGATCTTATCGATGCCGCTGTGCATCACCATGTAGCTGGAGGCCCATAGACCAGCTGTGGATTCGATGGCGCAGTAGCAGAAGAACATCACGAGGATTTCTTTGGCGCCGCGTATGGCCAGTACACCGGCAACGCCGAGGGGTTTACGCTCGGCGACCGTCTCTCCATCAGTGTTTTCGTCCGACTGCGCGGTTTCGCCGGATGATTCGCCGGCTGCGGCAATACCACGCTTCTTCCACAACGGCAGGCTGAACACCAAAATGACGGTCAGCATCACTTGCAGGATGGCGATGTACCGATAACCCCATGGCCAGCCTTGGCCTTGCGAAAGCGCATAGCCCATAATGTACGGCCCCACCGATGCGCCGACGCCCCACATGCAGTGCAACCAGCTCATATGCCGGCTTTCGTAATGAATGGCAACGTAGTTGTTCAACGCCGCATCAACGCCGCCTGCGCCAAGACCGTATGGTATGGCAATCAGCAACAACACCCAGTAATTCGGGGCGACGGAGAAGCCGGCCAAGGCCATTGCGGTCAGCGCCACGGAAACTGCAGTGACTTTGCCCGCGCCGAATTTCAACGTCATACGGTCCGAGAGCAACGCCGAGACGATGGTAAACATGGAAATCACCGCGGAAATGCCGCCCGCCCAAGATACCGGCACGTTCAGATCTTGGCTCATGGTGGGCCATGCCGACCCCAGCAGGGAATCCGGCAACCCCAAGCTGATAAACGCCACGTAGATGACGGCAAGCAGCAGACTGGCCATAACCCACTTCCTATCCCATAGACGACACTGGCTGTGATAACGATGTCATCAGTCTATCGAATAACTCATGGGCAACACGCATAAAACATATGACAACGTGCTCACCTCAAACGCCAATTACGGAAATTCTCGGTAAGCACGATGTCATTATCAGCGACGTCTTCGATCAGGTATCGATCTTGGAACGGTCGAAGTCATCGGCGTTATCCACGATGAACTGTTTGCGAGGCGGCACTTCATCACCCATCAACAGATTGAAGATCTCGGAAGCCTGGGCGGCGTCTTCCATGCGAATGCGGCGCAGCATGCGCGTGCGCGGATCCATGGTGGTGTCTGCCAGCTGATCGGCATCCATTTCGCCGAGACCCTTGTACCGCTGAATATCATCGTTGTAGCCGATGCGCTTCTTATCGAGGTCGGCCAGTTTGCCGGCCAATTCGTCATCGGAATACGTGTAGATGTATTCGCCCTTATGCGAGCCGGTCAGCGCGATACGGTGCAGCGGAGGCACGGCCGCATACACGTAACCATGTTCGATAAGCGGGCGCATATACCGGTAAAACAACGTCAGCAGCAGAATACGAATGTGCGCGCCATCCACATCAGCATCAGTCATCATGATGATCTTGTGATAACGCGACTGTTCGATGTCGAAGCTTTGGCCCGAACCAGCGCCCACCACCTGGATGATGGCCGCGCATTCCTTATTGGACAGCATCTGTGTGATCGAGGCCTTCTGCACGTTCAAGATCTTGCCTCGAATCGGCAGCAGCGCCTGGAAGCCGGCGTTGCGGGCGGCCTTGGCGGTACCGAGTGCGGAATCACCTTCGACGATGAACAGTTCGGCCACGTCGTCGTTGCCCGGCTGGCAGTCGGACAGCTTGGCCGGCATGGAAGCGGATTCGAGCGCGTTCTTGCGGCGCGTGACCTCTTTGGCCTTGCGCGACTGGATACGCGCGTGCATCTCGCCGACGATCTTCTCCAGCACGCGGGCGGACTGCTCCTTGTAGCCGCGCTTGGAACCGGTGATCATCTCGCCGAACTGCTTGTCGGTGAGCCTGGTGACGATCGGCTTGACCTGCGCAGTACCAAGCACATCCTTGGTCTGCCCCTGGAACTGCGGTTCTGCCACACGTGCGGTGACCACGGCCACGAGCCCGGCCTGGATGTCGTCACGCTCCACCTTCATGGCGGAGTCCTTGAGGTTCACCTTGAGCTTGCGGGCGTTGTCTTCCACGGCCTTGCGAATCTGCTTGGTGATAGCATTCATGAAGCCGTCCACGTGCATACCGCCGCCAGGCGTCTCCACGATGTTCACGAAACTCATGATCGTGGTGTCGTAACCATTCACCCAACGCAGGGCGATGTCTACGCCGCAAGTGCGTTCGATCTCCTGGGCATGCAGTTCGCCGCCCTCGCCCACGGCCTGGGTCTCTTCCTTGTAGGTGCCCTCACCCTGAATGCGCCAGATATCGGAGATGGGCTCGCCTTTGGACAGGAAGTCCACGAAATCCTTGACGCCACCGGTGTGCAGGAATTCGACCGTACGCGGATGGGCAGGCTGTTCGCCAAAAGCGCCATCAACCACTTCAGTGGCGGATGACAGCGAGAAATCCTCCTCGTCCGGAGCCTCGGTATCGCCGTCAACAGACGCATCGTCCGAAAGCTCGGCGAATCCGTCAAGTGGGGAGTCTTCGCCGGAGAATGACTCGGTTGCGTTAGCCGTTTCGTTCGCATTCAGTGATTCGGCTACGACTGCGACGTCTTCGTTGGGCTCAGTGCCGACCGTATCGGCCCCGTTGGTTTCCGGCACGTTCTCATCGACGATGGTGATTTTAAGACCGGGCACTAGGAAACTGGTCTGACGCACACGGTCGATGAGCTGCTCATATGAGAATTCAGCAGTTTTATTGAATATTTCCGGATCGTACCAGTAACGAATGCGGGTTCCGGTGGTCTTGGGCGAAACCTTGCCGATGATTTCCAGCTCGGTGGGCTTGTTCTTACGGGTACGTTTGAACGGCGAGTCCGGAGATGGGTTGACTGGATCAGCGTCTGCGTATACGCCGGGATGCCCTTGATGGAAGGCCATGTGATGGGTTTTGCCGTCACGATCGACTTCCACATCAAGACGGGAACTCAATGCGTTGACCACAGAAGAGCCCACACCGTGCAGGCCACCGACCGCGTTATAGGACGAATTGCCGAACTTGGCGCCCGCGTGCAGCTTGGTCAGGACAACTTCCACGCCGGATAGCCCGGTTTTCGGTTCCTTATCGACCGGAATGCCTCGGCCGTTGTCTGCGACTTCCACCGATCCATCAGTGTGCAGAGTAACGACAATGTTGTTGCAAAAACCGGCCAACGCCTCATCGACGGAGTTGTCGATGATCTCCCACAGGCAGTGCATAAGACCCTGCGAGTCCGTGGTACCGATGTACATACCCGGACGCTTGCGTACCGCGTCCAGACCCTCAAGGACGGATAAATCCTTAGCGCCGTATTCTTCTTTGGGCATACAGTCCTATTTTCTAATAATTTGGCTCCCCTCTTCAGGGGAGCCTTCAACGGATGGCTCCGTCGTTTGACAGCCCTGTGGGCCGTCAAACTCCTCGCGCGGTCGGCCTGCTAAGCGGGCCGACCGTCATTGATCCAGGAAGTCGCGCAGGGTCTGCGAACGGGACGGGTGGCGCAACTTGGACATGGTCTTGGATTCGATCTGGCGGATACGCTCTCGGGTCACGCCATATACACGGCCAATATCGTCCAAGGTCTTCGGCTGGCCGTCCTCCAAACCGTAACGCATCTTGATCACACCGGCCTCACGCGGAGACAGGGTTTCCAGCACCTGCTTGAACTGCTCCTGCAGCAGGGAGAACGCCACTGCATCGGACGGAGCAATGGCATCGGTATCCTCGATGAGATCGCCGAACTCGGAATCGCCGTCCTCACCGAGCGGGGTGTGCAGGGAAATCGGCTCGCGGCCGTACTTCTGCACTTCCTGCACCTTTTCGACCGGCATGTCCAGCTCGCGGGCCAGCTCGTCCGGCGTAGGCTCACGGCCCAGATCCTGCAGCATCTGGCGCTGCACACGGCTCAGCTTGTTGATCACTTCGACCATGTGCACGGGCACACGAATGGTACGGGCCTGATCGGCCATAGCACGGGTAATGGCCTGACGAATCCACCACGTGGCGTAGGTGGAGAACTTGAAGCCCTTCTTCCAATCGAACTTCTCGACGGCACGAATCAGACCAAGGTTGCCTTCCTGAATCAAATCGAGGAACAGCATGCCGCGGCCGGTATAGCGCTTGGCAAGCGAGACCACGAGTCGCAGGTTGGCCTCCAGCAGATGATCCTTGGCCTTTTTGCCGTCGGCGGCGGCCCACTTGAGTTCACGCTTGCGCTTGAACTCCATGCCTTCACTTTCGGTATCGAGCAGATGCTGGGCGTACAGGCCGGCCTCGATGCGCTCGGACAGGTCAACTTCCTGTTCGGCGTTCAACAGGCTGACGCGACCAATCTGCTTGAGGTAGTCCTTGACCGGGTCGGCGGTGGCGCCTGCCGCAATCACACGACGCTTCGGATTGCCGGCGGGGATGACGTTCTCTTCTTCATCATCCGTGTCGGAAACCACATAAGCACCCTTTTCCTTGGGCTGCTCAGGAACCTTCGATGCGGCCTTGCCTTCGTCTTCGTCATCCTCATCGTCAATGTCTTCGTCATCCGACTCGGCATCGGCATCTTCAAGATCATCGACGTCCTCGGATTCGACGTCGTCAAGATCCTCATCAAGGTTATCGACGTCAAGATCTTCCGCATCAACCGAAGCGTTCTCATCAAGGTCATCGCTTTGGCTGATGTCGTTCTGAGGAAGCTCCTCCTCTTTCTTGACCTTCTTGGCCGAAGTCTTACGTGAAGTCTTCTCACCGGTCTTGGCAGCCGTGGTGCCCTTCGTGGCCTTGGTCTTCTTGGCGGAGGTCTTACGCGCGGTGGTAGAGCTGGCCTTCTTCTTGGTCTCGGTCTCCTCGCTGGACTCGGCTGTCTGCTTGGTTGCCGTCGTTTCCTTCGTGGCCAAAACTGCTCCTCCTGATCTCTTGCCTCGCAGTGCGCATACCACATGGGCACACTTCTGGCAAGGGCAAATCGTCAACTATGTGAGTAAACCTGAGTAAACCACCCTCCACGGACGATTATTCCCATATCGAACAAGGTTCATGTCACTGTCCGAGCACGCCACACTTCACACCGCCCCTTCAAGGCACAGCCGATTTACACCATTTTGAGCCCTCTACCCCGAGCACCAAGCCGGCGCCACACCCCGCTGCGCAGCGGAAAACACCATAGCCGCCAGAGAACATTCCTCATCGAGCAATAGGCACTGCAGGGCCATGGTCACCGCTCGGGAATCGCCCAACCACCATAAGGTGTAGGCCACCACAGCCAGTGGCTGTACACAATATGGCACTGGCGCCGCATCGGCTATATCGAGAAGCATGGCAATGCCTGCATGGCAGCGTTCCTTATCTGGCACGATGCCCTCGTCCTCGAAAGCCACAGTCAGTAATTCGCCCATACGACGCTTATTCCGTTTGCTGTGCGGCCGTGCGGCAAATTCCATAAGTTGCGCTTTGGGGCATCGTTGTTCGTCAATAATCAGGGAGAGAATCAGGGCATCGCGTATCGAGAGCGTTTCATTCATGCCGACCGCGAGCGCGGCCATAGTGTCACGATCCAATACCGCCTCCCCGCTGTCCAGATTGACCAGCCACTCATCCAGTGGATCCGACATCCAGTCGGCATCTGCCTGCTGCGGACCAAGCGTCTGCCTGGTCTCATGGAACAAACGAGAAAGGTCCTCCAAGGCATCGGCATCAAAAAGATTAGGAGAGGGTTCCGCATGTTTGCGGGTCTTCCGTTGTGCGTTCATCATGTCCTCCTCGACGTGATTTCCGTGCCTGGCAAATTAAGGCTTTATCTGTGCGCGCCCACTCGAATGGACGTATACCCACTATGCATGAGCGATGCCGCGAACCGGGCAAAAACCGACCTTTGTGGTTCCAGCTTCGCAACCCCCGATTTTTCAACGTTCTTGTGTTCTTCATAACCTGTGGATAAGTTATTAGTCATGTGGACAACTGCTGACGACCTTGCAATCATCGAACCGCGCATCATACAGCTGGTGTGTGAGCTGACTGCCGCCCCTGATACCGATGAGGTATCCGACGCCTTGAAACCCGTGATGGCACAGGTCGTCGATCAGGCCGCAGCCTCCAGTCAGGGAGGCAAACGACTGCGGGCGTTGCTGACCCTGGATGCCTTCGATGCTCTGACGGCCCAGACCGGCAGCTCTACTCCTGATATGCGTGACGCCATGACTGATCTCGCGTGTGCCATAGAAGTATTTCAGACCGCTGCCCTAGTGCATGACGACATCATCGACGAATCCGATTTGCGCCGCGGCAAACCGTCCGCGCACCGTGCTCTTGAACAGGCTGTGCACAGTGGCGCCATCGGCCACGGGCTTGGTCTGATGCTTGGAGACATTCTGGCCACCGCATGCATCGAAATCGCGCGCCGGGCCGCGCGCCGTCTTGACAACACCGACGCCATCAACGAAGCGTTTCTGACCATGCAACGCGAAGTGGAAATTGGCCAGGTACTGGATCTCGCTGTAGAATTAACGCCACTCGAAGACCCGGATGCGTTGGTAGACGCCTCGCTGAACGTCTTCCGGTGGAAAACCGCAAGCTACACCACCATTGCACCGTTGCTGTTCGCTCTGCTGGCAGCCGGCGCTGACCCCGCTGAAGCATGGCAGCAGGCATTGGCGGTCGGACGGCCTCTTGGTCTGGCTTTCCAGCTTGCCGACGATCTTCTGGATGTTGTCGGTTCCAGCCGGAATACCGGCAAACCAGTGGGCGGCGATATCCGAGAAGGCAAGCGCACGGTGCTGCTGGCCGACGCACTGGCCGCAGCGGGTACGCAGGACCGGCAACAACTTATCGATTTGTTTGAGTCCGACGCTCGCACTGATGATCAGGTGGCATTTGTCATCGCGCTGTTCCAATCAACTGGAGCCGTCGAACGTTCCCGCAATCGTATTCACGCCTTGTGGCTGGAATCCCGCGCAGCAATCGCCAATCTCAATCTGGAACCCGAGGCCGAAAAGCATCTGATTGCAGCATGTGCACGGTTCGTTCCCGAAAATCTTCGTTAGGTTTCGCCGGGCAAAACACCCGTGAAAACGATGCGTCCGTGTTTCCACAGCGTAGCCAGTGCCATGTAGACTAAACGGTGTTCAGTCTTATCAAAGGAACCGTGCAGTACAACCATGAGTGAGAACGAGCCCACACAGATGATTGAGGGACGCTACCGCATCGTGCGCAATATCGCCGAAGGCGGCATGGCCACCGTGTATGAGGCGGTCGATGAGCGTTTGGGCCGTACTGTGGCGATCAAGGTCATGCACACGCAGCTGGCACAGGGACCGCATCGAGATCAGTTCGTGGAGCGGTTCCGCCGTGAAGCCAATTCAGCCGCGGCCATCGCAAACCCGCATATCGTTCAGGTTTACGACACCGGTGAGTTCAATGGCCTTGATTTTTTGGTTATGGAATATGTGCATGGCGTCAATCTGCGCCATGAGATGAACGTTCAAGGCACATTCTCCGTCCGCGAGACACTGCGCGTTATCGCGGAAACGTTGGATGGCTTGGCTTCGGCGCATCGTGCAGGCGTGGTGCATCGTGATATCAAGCCCGAAAACATCCTGATCAACGATCGCGGCCATGTGCAAATCACTGATTTTGGCCTGGCCAAGGCCGCCAGCCAAGCAACGCTGAGTTCCACCGGCATGCTGTTGGGCACTGCGGCCTATCTGGCTCCTGAAATGATCGAGAATAATCAGGCCACCCCACAAGGCGACTTGTATTCCGTGGGCATCATGGCTTGGGAAATGCTTGCCGGTAAGGTGCCTTTTGACTCCGATAATCCGGTCACGCTTGTGTTCAAGCATGTTCATGAGGATGTGCCGTCCATAGCCACGGTCTGTCCGGATATCGATCCATCCGTGGCCTCGTTCATTGTCCACTTGACCGCTCGCCAGGTCGAGGCTCGTCCTGCGAACGGCTCCGAGGCCGCCCAGGAACTTCGCCAGTTGGCTGCCAAACTCCCTATGGAGGCATGGCAATATCGTTTGCATGTCGAGTCTGCGGATGCCGCCAGAACCGATGCTACCGCACCGGCTTTGGTTGGCGGACTGGCTTCGCCGGAGACCGCTCCTAAGCAGAGCTCTGACACGCCCCCGGAGCCTCCCACCGCCCCGACCACCGCTTTCGATGCGTCTTCCGCACGAGAAGACCTTACGCAAGTCATGCCCAACCCCGGTAATGAGACAACGATTCCGGCAAAGACCGGGGATGATTTCGACCAGGTGCTCGCCGCTGAAGACGATGCCGGAAGCCCCGATGCCAAGCCAACGGACGGAAAGCGCAACAAGAAGCCGCTCATCATCGCCTTGGTGATTGTTCTGATACTGGCTGTAGCTGCCGGAACCGGCGCATGGTGGTGGTCCGCGGGTCCCGGCAGCTATTGGAGTGTGCCCAAGCCCGATGACGTGACGTGTAAGGAGAACACCGAGTGCTCGTTGTCCGGTGCTGACTGGGCCACGTATGAGAGCACGCTGAAGGTGGCAGGAATCCCCTATAAGGCCGAGAAGCAGTACAGCGACGACATCGCCGAAGGCAAGATCGTCTCCGCCTCGGTGAGTGAAAACAACGCTGTTGTAGGCAGTCACGTCAGCAAGCGTCACAATCAGCAACTGACGGTGACGGTCTCGCAGGGTGTACACATGGTCACCATTCCGAACGATGTCCTCGATACGAATTCCGCGAACGGCAAGGACCCTCTGTCCGCGTTGAAGAAAGCGGGCTTCGACAACATCAAGCACGATGATTCGAAGGACGAGTATTCGCTGGATAAGCCGGAAGGCGCAGCGCTCAGCATAAGCCCCGACCCCGGCACCACGATCAAGCACAATGATGAAGTGACAGTGACGCTCAGCAAGGGTCCCATGCCTGTCAGCATGCCTGACGTAGTCGGCAAAACCAAGGATGAGATGCAAGCGGCATTCGATGAGCTCAAGCTCACCGCCAACATCACCGAACAATTCGACGACAAGATTGCCGCAGGCGAGGTCATCTCCGCTTCCCAAGACGCTGGCGCGCAGCTCAAATGGGGCGACAGCGTAGACGTGGTGGTATCCAAGGGACCTGAGACCACGGTGATGCCGAATGTGGTGGGTCAGCAGTATGACGCGGCAGCCGCACAGCTGAAGAAGCTGGGCTTCACTGTCAAGAAATCCGCACCGCTGGGCGACATTACCCATGTGGTGCGTATCCAGAGTCCCAATGCCGGAGAAACGGTGCGTCTACGCGACGAAAACGGCACTCCAACCGTTATCACGCTGACTGTGGTGTGAGAATCAAAAGCTCCCTCTGATGAGGGAGCTTCATTGTGGGTTATTCTGCAGATGCTTCTTCTTCAGCGGCCTTCTGGGCTTTCAGCTCTTCCTTGACTTTCTGGGCGTACTCGTTCACGTACTCCTGACCGCTCATCTTCTGGATTTCCGCAGAAATACGGTCGGTCAGCGAGCGCAAATCATCATGGGTGATCTCGTCGGCGGTCTTCTTCTCAACCTCAATAGGCTTACCGTAAATCACCTGCGTCTTGCCTTTGGCTGGAATCACCGTGCCCGGCTTCTGCAGTTCGCGCGAACCGATAATAGCGGTCGGTACAATCGGACAACCGGTTTCAAGCGCAAGCCGTGCCACACCGGTGTGTCCCTTGTACATGCGACCATCCGGGCTTCGCGTGCCCTCAATGTGGATGCCGAACAGGTGTCCATCTTCGATAATCTCACGTGCGTGCTCCAGAGCACCAAGCGACTTGTTGCCACCGGAACGGTCCACGGGGAACACGCCCACGGAAGTGAACCACCACTTCTTGAACTTGCCCTTCAGTCCCTTGCCTTCAAAGTATTCGGCCTTGCCCATGAAGTGCACCATACGCGGGCAGGTAATCGGAATCAGCGCATCATCGATGACGGCCAGATGATTCGCGGCAATGATGGCACCGCCGGTGCGAGGCACATTATTGAGCCCCGATGCGGTGGGTCCAAGACGATGACGCGCGATGGGTCCAAGAACCTTGACGAAGAACCAGTAGAGCACTTAGCATTCCTCCCGCAAACGGACTGGCTATTGGCCGGCCGCTTGATTAGAGTGACAGTTATGACTGACAACCAGAATAGCAATGTCGACGGAGAGCAGCCAATCCCCACGCCGGGCAATGGACGAGATTCGGCCACGCCCGCGGATCCGCAAAAGGCAACCGATACCGGACATAACGCCAACGGCAACGGCTCCATGCCGTCCGGAAAGCATGACATAGGCAATCTGGATGACGCTTGGGCGGCGTTCGAGGCCGAGCACCAAGCCGATTTAAACGACGTGGCATCCTCCCGTCAGGCCAAGAAGTTCGAGAAGCAAGCCAAGAAACGAGAGAAGGAAGCATTGCTTTCAGTGGATGACCTTGACATTGGCTCGTTCACCGATGACGCACGCCCAGACCGAGGCCGTAAGGGTGGTCCGCGCGATTTCACCGGTTCCAGCTGGTTGGACACCGATAATGTCATGGACGCCTATGATGACGGCGGATTCACTCCCCCGAACCCGGATCTTGGCCCGGTCAAAGCGTCTACGATGTTGTTGGTGGCGTTGCTCATCATCGGTCTTGTCGGCGAAACAGTGATGATATTCGCCCCCGGATTAAATACGATTCCCCTATTGGGCGCACTGCTCAATATCCTCTTCGGGTTGGGCGTCATTCTGGGACTGGGCGGACTGGTCGCCAAAATCCTCAACCGTAAAGACCGTCCCGGAGACCAAGGCGGCTACTACGACGACGGGGCGCGCGTATAGCGCTCTCAAGGACAATACGCAGCAGTAATTGGTTGACAATACCAATGAGGGGAGTCAGCTGTTCGGCTGGTCCCCTCATTTATCTGAATTCAGTTCACGCCTTGGACTTGGCGGTTTCGATCCACTTGTTGAACAGGGCTTCGGCCTTGCCGGAGTCAACGGTCTTTTCGGCCAGAGTGTAAGCTTCGCCGAAACGCTCGGCCAGAGTGCCGTTGCCAACCAAGTTGCCGTCAGCCACGATGGCAGATGCGGCGTTAAGCAGCGCGGTGGTACGGGACGGGATGTCCTTGCCGGCCAGGAAGTCCTTGAATGTGTTGGCATTGACGTCCGGCACGCCGCCCTTGAGCTGGTCGACGGTGATCTTAGCCAGACCTAGATCCACGGTCGGGTCGAAATCGGTTTCGGTGACTTTGCCATCACGAATCTCCCAGACGGAGACCGGACCGGTGGGCGCAAGCTCGTCCATGCCCTCGTGCGAGGTGTAAACCAGACCGGACTGCCCACGGCTGGCGTACACAGCGGCCATAATCGGGCTCACCTTGCGGTTGGCGCAGCCGATGGCCACGTGTGCCGGGTTGGCCGGGTTGGTCAGCGGTCCCAGAATGTTGAAGACGCACGGAATGCCGAGCGCGGCACGAATCGGGCCCACGAAGCGCATGGCCGGGTGGAAGGTGCGCGCGAACGCGAAAGTGATGCCCACTTCATCGCCAACTTCGCCGACCGCTTCCGGCTTCAGGTCCAGCGGCAGGCCGAGGTCTTCGAGCACGTCGGCTGCACCGCACTTCGAGGAGGCGGCGCGGTTGCCGTGCTTGACGATCTTCACGCCGGCTGCGGCAGCAGCCACAGAACCCATGGTGGACAGGTTCACGGTGGCGAAGCCGTCACCGCCGGTGCCCACGATGTCAGTGGTCTCACCGGAAACGTTCAGCGGCACGGCGTGCGAGACCATGGCCTTGGCGGCGCCACGCACCTCGTCGGAGGTCAGTCCCAACTGCTGCTGCATGGCGAGCGCCGCACCCACGGCGGCCGGGTTCGCGTTGCCCTGCATCAGGTCATCCACGGACCACTCCGATTCCTCAGCAGTAAGGTGGTCTCCCCCGACCAGCTTGGTGAGAATCGACTTCCATGTGATCTCGGCCATGATGCCCTCCTTGGCGTTTCGTTACGCCGTGTTATGTATGTTCGTCGTTTATTGTAATTGCTTCCCCTTTCGCGGCCTTGAATCTTCCATATAGCAAAATTGGCTCCCCTCTTGAAGAGGGAAGCCAATGCCCAGTATTCAGCTAGAGATGTGTCACTTCTCGTTCTGGCCGTGGCACATCTTGTACTTGCGGCCGGAACCGCACGGGCACGGGGCGTTCTTGCCGGTGCCGGGGAAGGTGCGGCCGTCGGCCCACGGCGTCTTGAGCTCGTCGCTCTTCGGACGCTTGTTGGCCGGGACCTTGCCTTCGGCATGGCTGATCGGGGCGGGGCCAGCGACCGGCAGGGTGGATTCGCCAGACTCGGAGACGGCGGCGGATTCGGCGATGGCCTGCTTGGCGTCCTCGTCCTCTTCCTCGACCTCGCCTTCGGCGGCTTCGACCTCGGACTCGCCGTTCTCGTCGGGGCCGGCGGCCACAGTGACGGAGTCGGCGGTCTCGTCGGATTCCTCGACCTCGTCAACGGCATCCTCGGTGGAGGCGACCTGCTTGACGTCGATGTGGAACAGCAACTGGATGGACTCCTCCTTGATGGCCTCGATCATGGAGTTGTACATCTGGTAGCCTTCGCGCTGGTATTCGACCAGCGGGTCGCGCTGGCCCATGCCGCGCAGGCCGATGCCGTCCTTGAGGTAGTCCATCTCGTAGAGGTGTTCGCGCCACTTGCGGTCGAGCACGGCGAGCACCACGCGGCGCTCGAGGTCGCGCAAGCCGGTCTCGCCGATGGTCTCCTCCATTTCGCCGTACTGCTGCCTGGCGTCCTCGACGATCAGGTCGCGCACGGCCTCGACAGCCTTCGCCCCCTTGAGGCCGCCGACGATCTTCCTGACCTCGTCTTCGTCGACCTTGGTTGGGATCACGGTGTTGAGCGCCTTGAACAGGCCCTCCCAATCCCAGTCCTTCGGTTTCTCGGATCCCTTGTTGGCACCCTTGATGTAGGACTCGACGGTGTCGGAAATGAAACGCAGGATGTCCTTGTGGATGTCTTCGCCCTTAAGCACGGCCTGACGCTCGGAGTAGATGACGGTGCGCTGCTTGTTCATCACGTCGTCGTACTTGAGCACGTTCTTACGGATCTCGTAGTTGCGGGATTCGACGGCCTTCTGCGCGGTGCGCACGCCCTTGGTGACGGACTTGGCCTCGATCGGCTGGCCTTCCTCCATGCCCTTGGCCATGACCTGGGCCACCAGCTGGGTGTTGAACAGACGCATCAGATCGTCTTCCAGCGACAGATAGAAGCGGGACTCGCCCGGATCGCCCTGGCGGCCGGAACGACCGCGCAACTGGTTGTCGATTCGACGGGACTCGTGGCGTTCGGTGCCGAGCACATACAGGCCGCCCAGCTCCTTGACTTCCTCGTGCTCGTCCTTGACCTGGGCCTTGATCTCGTTCAGGGTGCCCGGCCAACGCTTCTCGTACTCTTCCGGGGTGTCTTCCGGAGAGTAACCTTCGGACTTGAGCTTGGCGTCGGCAAGGAACTCGACGTTGCCGCCGAGCATGATGTCGGTACCACGGCCGGCCATGTTGGTGGCCACGGTGACGGCGCCCTTGCGGCCGGCGACGGCGACCACGGCGGCTTCCTTCTCATGCTGCTTGGCGTTCAGGACCTGATGAGGGATCTTGGCCACGTCCAGCAGGGTGGAGACCACTTCAGAGCTTTCCACGGAGGCGGTGCCGAGCAGCACCGGCTGGCCCTTGGCGTGCCTCTTGGCCACGTCCTTGACGATGGCAGCCAGCTTCTCCTTCTTGGTGCGGAAGATGAGGTCGTCCTGGTCCATGCGGATCATCGGCTTGTTGGTCTTGATCGGCAGCACGCCCAGCTTGTAGGTGTTCATGAACTCGGCGGCCTCGGTCTCGGCCGTACCGGTCATGCCGGCGAGCTTGTCGTACATGCGGAAGTAGTTCTGCAGGGTGATGGTGGCGAAGGTCTGGTTCTCGGCCTTGACCTCCACGCCTTCCTTGGCCTCGATGGCCTGGTGCAGGCCCTCGTTGTAGCGGCGGCCCGGCAGGATACGGCCGGTGTGCTCGTCGACGATGAGCACCTCGCCCTGAGTGACGACGTAGTCCTTGTCCTTGAGGAACAGCTCCTTGGCCTTGATGGCGTTGTTGAGGTAGCCGATCAGGGCGGTGTTGGCCGGCTCGTACAGGTTGTCGATGCCGAGGAAGTCCTCGACCTTGGTGATGCCCGGATCCAGGATACCGACGACCTTCTTCTTCTCGTCGACGTCGTAGTCCTCGTCGCGGGTGAGCTTCAGGACGAGCTTGGCGAACTGGCGGTACCAGCGGGTCACGTCGCCTTCGGCCGGACCGGAGATAATCAACGGGGTACGGGCCTCATCGATGAGGATGGAGTCGACCTCATCGACGATGGCGTAGTGGTGGCCGCGCTGCACGAGGTCGGCCTTCTCCCAAGCCATGTTGTCGCGCAGGTAGTCGAAGCCGAACTCGTTGTTGGTGCCGTAGGTGATGTCGGCGTTGT
>OBJO01000173.1_pt1 | contig 31224 bp, 29 predicted proteins | sample 1481741 | NCBI WGS metagenome assembly OBJO01 (sample SAMN06140803, study PRJEB22556) | human gut metagenome | host: Homo sapiens | place: China: Beijing | collected 2014 | reverse complement strand
CGCCATTTTACTGGCTTCGTGGCACTTTTTTTCGCTTGCAGGTGTCAAACTCCCGTGCCAGCATTGCGGCCTGCCTCTCGTCGCCGTCGACGGGATACCGGAAAAGGCCTGGCGCTGCCTGGTCGTTACAGGAAAGCAGGTCTTTGCCCTGCCGGTCACGGGAGAGACTGTGGTCCGGCGCTATCAGAAGTGCCTGCATCCGGCAAGGTATGTATTCAAAAATGTTTGATTTTACGGTATAATAAAGTGTTAGATTGCCTAAATGAATCATTAAAATTACAAGAAACAGGAGTTGAGAATCTCTATGTCGAAAGACAAAGCTAGATATGGTGCCGAACAGATTCAAGTATTGGAAGGACTGGAAGCCGTCCGCAAACGGCCTGGGATGTACATCGGCAGTACATCGACACGGGGCCTTCATCATCTGGTCTACGAAGTCGTCGATAACAGTATCGACGAAGCTCTGGCCGGCTATTGTACGCACATCGAAGTAACCATCCAGGAAGACAACAGCATCACTGTCGTCGATAATGGCCGCGGTATCCCTGTAGCCATGCATAAGATCGGCAAGCCTGCTGTCGAAGTCGTCCTGACGGTCCTCCATGCAGGCGGGAAATTCGGCGGCGACGGCTATCCCATTTCCGGCGGCCTCCACGGCGTCGGCATTTCCGTCGTCAACGCCCTCAGCGTCTGGACGAAGGTCCAGGTCAAACGGGATGGCTATTTATGGGACATCTCCTTTACCCGCGGCGTGACCGATCAGCCGCTCCGGAAGGTACGCCCTCTGGAAGCGGGAGAAGAAACAGGGACGAAAGTTTCTTTCAAACCGGACCATGAAATCTTCCCGGACACGGTCTATGACTTCAATACCTTGAAGACGCGCCTGCGCGAACTGGCTTTCCTCAATAAAGGCCTGCACATCACCCTGACCGATAAGCGCGGTGAAGGCAAGAGCGAAGTCTACTGTTATGAAGGCGGCTTGACGTCGTTCGTCGAATTCCTCAATGAAAGCCATCAGGCTGTCAACCCGACGGTCATCAACGTCGACGGCGAAAAGAACAAGGTCATCGTCGACATTGCCATGCAGTATAACGACGGCTACAGTGAAAATATCCTGACTTTCGTCAACGATATCTTCACTGAAGAAGGGGGTACGCATCTGAGCGGCTTCCGTTCCGGCCTGACGCGTACGATCAACGATTATGGCCGCAGTGCCGGCATCATCAAAGAAAACGAAGACAACTTGTCCGGCGAAGACGTCCGCGAAGGCTTGACGGCGGTCATCAGCGTCAAAGTACGGGAACCGCAGTTCGAAGGCCAGACCAAGACCAAGCTGGGCAACAGCGAAGTCAAGGGCATCGTCGACAACATCGTTTCCGACGGGCTGAAAGAATTCTTTGAAGAACATCCATCTGAAGCCAAGGCTATCATCAATAAGACCATTTCTGCGTCCCGTGCCCGCCAGGCCGCCCGCCGCGCCCGCGAGCTGACGCGCCGCAAGAACGCCCTGGAAATCAGCAGCCTGCCTGGGAAACTGGCGGACTGCTCGGAAAAGAATCCGGATCAGACGGAAATCTACCTGGTCGAAGGGGATTCGGCAGGCGGCAGCGCCAAGCAGGGCCGTGACCGCCGTTTCCAGGCTATCCTGCCCCTGCGCGGCAAGATCATCAACGTCGAAAAGGCCCGCCTCGACAAAATCCTGGCCAATGATGAAATCCGTTCCATGATTACTGCCTTCGGCACGGGCATCGGCCAGGAATTCGATTTGAGCAAACGCCGCTATGACAAGATCATCATCATGACCGATGCCGACGTCGACGGCGCCCATATCCGGACGCTGCTCCTGACCTTCTTCTACCGCTTCATGAAGCCCCTCATCACAGACGGCCACGTCTATATCGCCCAGCCGCCGCTCTATCAGGTGCGCAAGGGCAAACAGGTCTGGTACTTCTATACCGACGAATCGATGCAGGCCAAGCTCGATGAACTGGGCCGTGACAGCAACAACGTCGTCGTCCAGCGCTATAAAGGCCTGGGCGAAATGAACCCGGAACAGCTCTGGGAAACGACGATGGACCCGGAAAACCGGACCATGCTCAAAGTCGAATTGGAAGACGCCGCCGAAGCGGACCGCATTTTCTCGGTCCTCATGGGCGACAAAGTCGAACCGCGTCGCAAATTCATTGAAGAAAATGCCAAGAAAGTCCGCAATCTGGACTTGTAAGAGGAGGGCCTATGCCGGACATTTCCCGAAAGATAGACTTATTCACTGATTCCGTCATCGCCCGCATGTCGAAAGTGGCCGAAGCCTGCGGCGCCATCAATCTGGCCGAAGGCTTCCCGGACTTTCCGCCGCCTCAGGCCATGCGCGACCGCCTCAGCGAAGTAGCTCAGGCCGGACCGCACCAATACAGCATGGATAATGGCGCAGCCAATCTGCGCCAGGCCATGGCCGACTGCCGCCGCATGTTCACGGGCCAGACCATCGACCCTGAACGGGAAGTCGTCGTCACCTGCGGCGGGACGGAAGCCCTCATGGCGGCCATGATGACCCTCGTCGACCCTGGCGATAAAGTTATCCTCTTTTCGCCTTTCTATGAAGCCTACAGTACAGACGCCCTGCTCTGCGGGGCAGAACCTGTCTACGTATCGCTCCGCGAACCGGACTATACCTTTGATGCCGATGAATTGGAAGCGGCTTTCAAGCAGCATCCGAAAGCGATTTTCCTCTGTAATCCGTCCAATCCGTGCGGCAAGGTGTTCTCCCGGGAAGAGCTGATGACCATTGCCAAGCTGGTCGAAAAGTACGACGCCTTCGTCGTCATCGATGAGGTCTACGAGCACATCATCTACGAACCGACACAGTATACGTATTTTTCTACCCTGCCCGGCATGTATGAACGGACGCTCTGCTGCGGCTCCCTGTCCAAGACGTATTCCATCACGGGCTGGCGCCTGGGCTATATTTTCGCCTCACCGGCTCTGACGGATGCCATCAAGAAACTCCACGTCTACCTGACCATCAGTGCGCCCAGCCCGCTGCAGGAAGCGGCTGTGACGGGCCTGCGCTTCGGCCGGGACTATTACGATGGCCTGCGGGCCATGTATACGCGCAAGCGGGATTTCGTCATGAAGCGCCTCGATGACATCGGTATCGGCCATAATGTGCCGCAAGGGGCCTTCTATATGCTCGTCGATATCGGCGGTTATGGTTATGATGACGACGAAGCGTTCTGCCGGGACCTGGCAGAAAAAGTCGGTGTCGCCTTAGTGCCGGCTTCGACGTTCTTCATCGAACCGGTCCATCACCTGGCGCGGCTGCAATTCGCCGTCCGCGATGAAACGTTGAAACTGGCTATGGAACGGATTGGAACGCATTTCTCTATTAAAAAAATAAGTTGCCTTTAGCAATCAGGGGGAGGGATTTCGATGAAAAAGTGGCAAATTCTCTTAGGAGCCCTTTGTATCAGCGTATCGAGTCTGACAGCCTTTGCTGCCGATGAGCCCGCAAAGGCGGAGCCGGCAGCGGCTATCGTCCTGACCGACCCGACGGTCAACGTCAAGAACCTGGACGATTTTTATATCCTCAAAGGGAGTACCTATGATAAAGTGACGGGACTTTTGCAAAATCTGCCGTCTCAGACGACAGGCCTCGTCGGCAGCTACTATTTCCGCGTCGACAAGAATGTCGTCGGCGATTACTTTTATCACGTCAAGGCCTATGATACGGCATCCCACGTCCTCATAGGCAATTATTTCGTTGCCAAGGATGAAAGCTGCGCCTGGAAACTGCAGGCCGGCGACGATGCGGCCCTGATTTATGGCAATGCAGAAAAGCTGATGGATAAGGTCGAAGTCGTCGTCTATCCGAAGAAGATCCCCCTGGGCAGCTACGGCATCATCCGCGTCCATGTGCCGGGGATGGTACCCTATGACGTCAAAGCGACGAGTTTGAATACCAAAGTAGCCGATATTACGGAAAAAATGAATATTCATCCCATGCAAGCCGGCAAGACCGACTTGGTCATCGACATCAAAATCGGTGACACTGTGCGCACTGTGACCAAGTCGATCACCGTTGTCGATGAAGCCGACCGCCATACGAGCGAACCGTCCCATAGCGGCCCTAGTGTCGGCGTCGGTATCGGCATCGGCTGGGGCGGCGGCTGGCACCACCACGGCGGTGGTATCGGTATTGGCGTCGGCCCTTGGTGGTAACCATTTAAAAGGAGTGTGTATCTATTGTGGAGTTTTCCCTAGGAAAACAATTTCTCGTCATCATTTTGTTGATTTTTGGCAACGGCGTCTTTTCTTTGCTGGAAATGGCCATTGTCAGCTGCCATCAGTCACGGTTGGAAACCTTAGCCGATGAAGGCAGCAAGTCGGCTGCTATTGTCCTGAAACTTCGTGAAAATCCGAATAAGATGTTTTCCATGGTCCAGTTCGGCATTACCCTGGTCAGCCTGCTCACCGGTGTTTACGGCGGGACCACCATGGCCGGCCCCTTGTCGAAGTATGTAGCCCAAATTCCCGGCCTGGAAGCCTATGCCTATACGATCAGCTTGACGGGCATCGTCGCCTTCATTACCTACTTGACGATTATCCTCGGTGAAATCGTGCCCAAGCGCATTGCCATCGACAAACCGGAAAAAATCTCCTGTCTCCTGGCCCGGCCGATGCTCTATTTTTCCATTCTCTGTACACCGGTCGTATGGATTTTGTCCTGGTCGACGGCGATGGTTACGAAAATCATGGGCGTCAATAAACCGGAAGTCCTGCCCGTTACAGAAGATGAAATCAAGCTGCTCCTGGAACAGGGCGTCGAACTCGGGGCTTTTGAAAAAGAGGAACCGGAACTGGTAGACCGCGTCTTCCGCCTGGCCGACATGGACGTCGGTGACATCATGACCAATCGGACCCAGGTCGATTGGATCGATGTCGAAGATCCGGAAGAAACGATGATGCAGGAACTGGTAGCCTTTAACCACAATACTCTGCCCGTCGGCCGGGGCTCGCTGGATGATTTCATCGGCATGATTTCCGTCAGCGAGATCTTCCAGAAATACTACGCCGCCGTCCGGGAGGACAAGACTGTTTCCCTGACGAACATCGTCGAAGAGAGCGTCCACAAGCCGATTTATATTCCCGAATCGATGGATATCATGAAAGTCGTCCACGTCTTTCGCGAACACAGCGTCCATGAAGTCGCCGTCCTCGACGAATACGGCAATTTCAGCGGTATCCTGACCCTGCACGATATCCTGGAAGAACTGGTCGGCATCATGCCGGCTGGCGAAGAAGAGAAAAAGGAAGAAGCGAACCGCATCATTCAGCGCGGCCCTAATGAATGGCTCATGGAAGGCCTGCTGACCATCGAAGAGTTCAAGGATTTCTTCGACATCGAAGACGATTTGCCCGACGAAGACGAAGATTTGTATAAGACCCTGGGCGGCCTCATCACCTATGGTGTCGGCCGTATCCCGCGGGAAACGGATACGTACGAGTGGGAAAATTTCACTTTTGAAGTCATGGATATGGACAACCTGCGGGTCGATAAGATACTGGTGACCCGCAGAGATACACCGGATGCCGATGAAAAAGCGGATAAGGATACAGATAAATAGTCAGGTATTTGAGAAAGGATATTTATATGGAAATGGGAGAACGCCAGGCAATTTACCAAGTGTCTACGCTGCAGGCCCTGGCCCGCGGCAATTATTACGGCAGTACCGATATGGAAACGCTGCTGACTCATGGCGACACGGGGCTGGGGACGTTTCACGCCGTAGGCGGTGAACTCATCGTCATCGACGGCCACGCTTACCGCGTCTTAGGCGATGGATCGGCGGTGGAAGCGGCCATGAGCGATACGACGCCCTTTGCCACGGTGACGTGGCTGCGGGAACAGGTTCCCGTCAGATTGAAGCGCCAGCCGTCGATTGAAGCCCTGAAGGATATCCTGACCGAGCAGGTCAGGGAACTGGGCATCAATGATGTCTACATCGTCCGCATCGATGGCCATTTCCACAGCGTGTCGGCCCGGACTGAACTGGAACAGCAGGAGCCCTATCTGCCTTTCGCCAAAGTCCTGGAAAAAGATGAACGCCGCTTCACTTTTGAAGATATCGACGGCAGCCTCATCGGCATCTACATCCCGGACTATCTGAGCGGCGTCAATACGTCGGGCTGGCATTCCCACTTTATTTCGGCAGACCGGAAAAAAGGCGGCCACGTCTTTGACCTGGACTTGGAAGAAGGCCGTGTCATCTTCAACAAGGCCGACCGCTTCATTCTCGACATGCCCCATAATAAGCAGTTCGAACGGGGCGACCTGACGGCTGCCTCACAGGAAGAAATCAAACAGATCGAACAAGGGAAATAAAAAAATAACCTGTCATTAGCATTTTTTGACAGGTTATTTTTTATTTCGTATAATATCATCAGGTGTTGTCACGAACAATAGGCGGTTACTTAAGCCCCAGAAATGGGGTGAGGCCCATGGATAATCTGAATATTACATTGTTACTTCTGATTGTCTTATTTGCGGTTTTAAATAAAAAATAATCGCCTTTGCATCTCCAAGCAGTAAGGCGATTATTCTTTAGTGCTATTTGGGGCTGACCCGTTACGGACAGCACCTTTTTCATGTCTATTGTATCCTTTCCGCTAAATTACGTCAAGTTTATTATTCACATTTAGTGGAACGGAGAAATAGATTTTTCAGGACCTCGTGGGGGTCCTTTTTTTCTTTTATGATGGCGTGGACGGCTGCCGTAATGGGCAGTTCTACGCTGTATTTTCCAGACAGGTCGAGGAGTGCCTCCGTCGTGCTGACGCCTTCGGCCAGCTTTTTGAAGGGCTTTCCTTCGATGAAGTCTTGTCCGAAGCGGCGGTTATTGCTGTGCAGGGAAAAGAGGGTCGCTTCATAATCGCCGAGGTGGCTCAGGCCGTAGACGGTCATGGCCTGTCCGCCCATGGCGGCGACAAGGACCGATAGTTCGTGGGCGCCGCGGGCCATGAGGGCTCCTTTCAGGCTGGTCAGATGAGCGCCGTCGAGCATACCGGCAGCGATGCCCATGACGTTCTTGGCGGCCGCGCCGATTTCGATGCCCAACAGGTCCTGGCCGTAGTAGAAACGGATGAGGGGACTCGTGAAGGTATCGACTAAGAAGTGGGTCAGGTCTTCGTCAGCCGAGGCGATGACCATGCAGTTCGGCATACCGCTGATGAAATCCTGGACGTGGCCGGGCCCGACCCAGACGGCTGTGCGTACGGACGGTCCCAGTTCTTCTGCCATGACCGTCGTCAATCGCTTGCCGCTTCCTTCTTCCAGGCCCTTCATGGCCAGGATGAAGGGCAGGGACGGGGCGAAGCCGGATTCTTTCAGCTGATGCGTGAAGCTGCGCAGCTGCTGGGCGCTGATGGAGATGATGCAGATATCGGCTGCTGCCAGAGCTGCCGTCAGGTCCGAAGTCAGGCTCACAGAATCAGGCAGGTGCAGGTATTCATTCTGGCGGGTGTCCATAAGTTCCTGTAAGTGCTGGGAACCGGGACGGCCCCATAAGGTGACGTCATGGCCGATGTGGTCGGCGTACCAGGCGTGGAAACTGCCCCAGCGGCCGCAGCCTAAGACGGTGATCTTCATGGAATGCCTCCTTTTATCTTACAGCTTGGCAATGACGGCGTCGCGGTATTCTTCCGTCGTGGCGCTGCCGCCCAGATCCGGTGTGAGGTGCTGCTTTTCAGCCAGGACTTCGTCGACGGCTTTGCGGATTTTGGCGGCAATGGCCGTTTCGCCGATGTATTCCAGGAGCATGCAGGCCGACCACAAGAGGGCTGTCGGGTTGGCGATGTGTTTGCCGGCGATATCCGGAGCGCTGCCGTGGACGGCTTCGAACATGGCGTAGTCGTCGCCGACATTCATGGAAGGCAGCAGGCCCAGGCCGCCGATGAGGCCGCTGGTCAGGTCGGACAGGATGTCGCCGTAGAGGTTGGGCGTAACGATGATGTCGAATTGTTCCGGCCGCATGACCATCTGCATGCACGTGTTGTCGACGATTTTGTCGTCACTTTCGATCTGCGGGTAGTCCTTGGCGATGGTGTGGAAAATATCGAGGAACAAGCCGTCGCTCATCTTGAGGATGTTGGCTTTATGGACGCAGGTGACTTTTTTGCGGCCATGGGCTACGGCGTAGTCGAAAGCGGCCCGGATGATGCGTTCACTGGCCTTGCGGGTGATGAGCTTAATGGCGTGGACCGTATCTTCATTCATCTTGTATTCGACGCCGATGTACAGGTCTTCCGTGTTTTCCCGGAAAGTAACGATGTCGACGTTGGGGAAAGGCGTCTTGACGGCCGTATTCGATTTGGCCGGACGGATATTGGCATAGAGGTCGTATTTGTTGCGCAACGTGACGTTGAGGGACCGGAAGCCCTTGCCGATAGGCGTAGTGATCGGCGATTTCAGCAGGAGATGGGTCTTTTCAAAAGAAGCGAATGCGTCGTCCGGGATGAGGGCGCCGTGGCGTTCATATTCGGCAGCGCCGACGTTGAAAATTTCATAGGAAAGGGGCGCCTTGGCGGCGTCGAGAATCTGCAGGACAGCGTCGGTGATTTCCGGGCCGATGCCATCGCCTTTGAATACAGTGATTGTCTTCATGATCTATCTGTCCTTTCTGGGAATATAGTCCATCAAATCGCCGACATACTTGGCTGCCGGACGGACGATGCGGTTGTCGTACAGTTTGTGTTCGATGTTGTGGGCCAGCCAGCCGACCATACGGCTGATGACGAAGAGCGGCGTGTAGAGGTCGCGCGGGATGCCCAGCATGTTGTAGGCGAAGCCGCTGTAATAATCGACGTTGCTGCACATGTTGACACCCTTTTCTTCTTTCAAGGTCTTCATGGCCAGCTTTTCAAAGCGGTTGTAGAAGCGGAAGACGTCGGTCATGCCCTTTTCCTTGGCCAGGATACCGCAGTAGTGGCGCATGATTTCAGCGCGCGGATCCGACAGGGTGTAGACGGCGTGGCCGAAACCATAGACCAGGCCGTCGTGACAGCCTTTGAATTTCTTGTTGAGGATCTGGTGGATGACGTCGACGATCTGTTCATCCGTAGCCTTGATGCCGATGGCGTCGATGACCTGTTCCATCATCAGGGATACGCGGATATTGGCACCGCCGTGGCGCGGGCCCTTGAGGGCGCCGACGGAGCTGGCCATGCTGGAATAGATGTCCGTATCCGTCGACGAGACGACGATATTGGTGAACGTCGAGTTCGTGCCGCCGCCGTGGTCGGCATGGAGGAATAAGAGCAGGTCCAGGAGCTGGGCTTCTTTGGGCGTGAATTTGCTGTCCGGCCGCAGCATGGACAGGATATTCTCTGCCGTCGAATAGTCCTTGCGGGGATAGTGGATGACCAGGCTCTTGCGGTTATAATAATGGACCTTGGACATATAGGCATAGACGGCGATGGACGGCAGCTTGCTCATGATATTCAGGCCCTTGCGCAGGGTCTGGTAGACGTCGGTATTGTCCGGATCGGGGTCGTAATTATAGAGCGTCAGCAGGGCGTGCTGCAATTTGTTCATCAGGTTCTTGCCGGGCAGACGCAGGAGGTTCATTTCCAGAAAATCATCGGGCAGATCGTAGCCGTTTTGTAAGACCTTGCAGAAGGCATTCAGTTCATCTTCTGTCGGCAAGTAGCCGAAGAGGAGGAGAAAGCTGGCTTCTTCATATAAGTAACCTTGATAATTTTCGACTTTGGCCAGCTCGCGAATGTCGATGCCGCGATAGTACAAGACGCCGTCGCAATCGACTTTTTGGCCTTTTTCGTCACGCTGGTAGCCGACGACATCGGCAATGCGGGTCAGGCCGACGAGGACGCCAGTGTGGTCTTCATTGCGCAGGCCGCGCTTTACGCCGTACTTGGAGAACCATTCGCGGGGAATCTGTGTGTAGTTTTGTGACTTGCCGTAAAACTGGGCTAAGTAAATATTTTTGTCCAATGTGATTCCTCTCTTTCCTGCAAGTATGAATATGGGAGAATAACTTATAAAGTATCGGTTATCCGAGAATATTCATAAATTTTATTTTGGGAATAATTTTTAGTATATTCCTGCAAAGTATAAGTTATTATAGCATAATTGTGGAGAAAGTAAAATGAAAATCGCGTAAAATGTAAAACGTTTTAAGGGTAGCCATGGCCGTTTTAATTATGATATAATATTTATTGAAATGCTTAAAATTTTATATTGTGAAAATGGATTACATTATTTTCACGATGAGAAAAGCCATCGCCCAGGCTGGCGGTGACAAAGGAGGGCTTGGAATGATTCAGTTATATGATGGAGGCGCATATCTCGTCAACGGGACGGACATCGTGCCGGAACAGGATGCGGCCAAACTCAGACAGCTCACAGGAAAGACCGTTTCTAAGGAAGAAGGGCGGAAAGGGACTATTGCCTATTCTATCTTAAAAAATCATAATACATCGGGCTCTATGGAACACTTGAAAATCAAGTTCGACGCCATGGCTTCCCATGATATTACTTTTGTCGGCATCATTCAGACGGCTAAGGCATCGGGAATGGAAAAATTCCCCCTTCCCTACGTGCTGACGAACTGTCATAATTCGCTCTGCGCCGTCGGCGGTACCATTAATGAAGATGACCATGTCTTCGGCTTGTCGGCAGCCAAAAAATACGGCGGCATCTTCGTACCGCCCCACGTCGCCGTCATCCATCAGTACATGCGTGAAAAGATGGCCGGCTGCGGCCGCATGATCATCGGCTCTGACAGCCATACCCGCTATGGTGCCTTAGGGACCATGGCCGTCGGTGAAGGCGGCGGCGAACTGGTCAAACAGCTCTTGTGCGATACTTATGATATTGCTTACCCTGGTGTCGTCGGCGTCTACCTGACGGGCAAGCCGAGTCCGGCCGTCGGCCCGCATGACATTGCCATCGCCATCGTCGGTGCCGTCTTCAAGAACGGCTACGTCAAGAACAAGGTCATGGAATTCGTCGGCCCCGGCGTGGCTTCCATGACGACGGATTACCGCAACAGCGTCGACGTCATGACCACGGAAACGACGTGCCTGTCGTCGGTATGGCGGACCGATGACGACACTAAGGCCTATCTGACTCAGCACGGCCGCGGCGATGCTTATAAAGAATTGAATCCCGCCGATGTCGCCTATTACGACGGCATGATCTACATCGACCTGAGCACCATCAAGCCGATGATTGCCATGCCTATGCATCCCAGCAATGCCTTTACCATTGATGAACTCAACGATAACCTGGAAGACATCCTCCATGAAACGGAAGAAGCCATCAACGGCCGCATGAGCAATAAGGATTTGAAATACAGCCTGACCGATAAAATCAAAAACGGCAAGCTCCAGGTCCAGCAGGGCGTCATCGCCGGCTGTGCTGGCGGCAACTACAGCAACGTCATGGCCGCCGCCCATATCCTCAAGCAGGCTTCCTGCGGCAACGGCAACTTCACCCTCGACGTCTACCCGTCGTCGCAGCCGGTCTATCTCGACCTGGTCCGCAAGGGCGCCGTGGCATCGCTCCTGGAAGCGGGCGCCATCTTCAAGACGGCCTTCTGCGGTCCCTGTTTCGGTGCCGGTGACACGCCGGCCAACAACGCCTTCAGCATCCGCCATACGACGCGTAACTTCCCGAACCGCGAAGGCTCGAAGCCGGGCAATGACCAGTTCGCTTCGGTGGCCCTCATGGATGCCCGTTCCATCGCCGCGACGGCAGCCAACGGCGGCGTCCTGACGTCGGCCGAAGGCTATATGGACGACTACGTCGAAACACCTTATGATTACGATGACCAGCCTTATGCAACCCGTGTCTATCAGGGCTTTGGCAAGGCTGATGAAGATGCTTCCCTGGTCTACGGCCCGAATATCAAGGATTGGCCGGATATGGAACCGCTGGCCGATTCGGTTTTGCTCAAGGTCTGCTCGAAGATCATGGACCCGGTCACGACGACAGACGAACTCATCCCATCTGGCGAAACGTCGTCGTACCGTTCCAATCCCCTGGGCTTGGCTGAATTCACCTTGTCCCGCCGCGATCCGGAATACGTAGGCCGGGCCAAAGCCGTAGACAAAGTCGAACGGGCCCGCCTGGCCGGCGACTGCCCGGCTGGCGTCGACCCGGCTCTGAAAGACGTCTTTGCCGTCCTGCGCGCTCACTTTGGCGACGTTTCCATGAAAGACGTGGAAATCGGCAGCATGATCTACTGCATCAAGCCCGGCGACGGCTCGGCCCGCGAACAGGCTGCCAGCTGCCAGCGCGTCCTCGGCGGCCTGGCCAATATCTGCCAGGAATATGCGACCAAGCGCTATCGTTCCAACGTCATCAACTGGGGCATGCTGCCTTTCCAGATGGAAGGCCAACCGGACTTTGAAATCGGCGATTACATCTATGTACCGGACGTCAAAAAAGCCCTCGACGGCGACATGAAAGCCATCAAGGCCTATGTCGTAGGCAAGGACCTGCGTGAATTGTCGCTGTACATCGCGCCCATGACGGACGATGAAAAGAAAATCGTCAAAGCCGGCTGCCTCATCAATTACAACCGGAACCGCTGATTATTCGTCGAAAGTATCGGGGAAGGCGCGGATGCCTTCTTTCGGTGACGTATGATAGTGGTTTTTCCAGGCCCTGTAGAATGTTGAATACGTCGTGAATCCGCAGTCATAGCAGATTTCCGTCAAAGCCCGCCCCTCCTGCATGAGGTGGCGGGCTTTTTGCAGCCGTTTCGTCGTAATGTAGCTGGCGGCGGTCATGCCCGTTTCGGCCTTGAAGAGATGCATCAAGTAGTCCGGGCTCATGAAAAAGGCGGCGGCCAGGCTGGGAATGGACAAATCGCCGCTCAGGTTGGCTTCGATGTAAGCCAGGATGCGGCGTATCTTCTCGTTCTGATGGCCTTTCTGGACGATGCGGAGCTTGTCTTTCTGCAGGGCCCGGGTCAGGTGGATCATGAACTCCGTAAACAGCGTTTCCTGTAAGAGCGGGCTTTCCGGTCCCATGTCCGACCAGGCCCGGCGCAGGCGGCACGATACATTGTACAAGTTGTCCGCTTCCTGGGGCTGGCGCAGGACGGGAGCCTTGGGCGCCGTGAATATCTGGCCGGCCGGGCAGCCGCGGCGTTCATAGCCTTGCAGATAAGCCGGGGAAATATAAGCGATGATGCGTTCGTAGACATCATCGCCATAGATGATAGGGCGGTGGATGCGGCCGGCCGGGATGACGACGATGTCGAAAGGCTGCAAGTCATAGGCCGTCCCTTCGACGTCATACGATACGTGGCCCCGGAAAAAGAGGGTGATCTTGTCGAAGTCGTGGTAATGATAGGGGCAGGTCCACTGCCGCTTATCCGATAGATGGAAGAGTTTTAATTTTTCCGCTAAATAACCCGTCTTTTGCGCCATACCTGTGTCACCTCACACCTTATCTTATAGCAGGATTTGCAATATAAAGAGCATTATCTACATATATTTGCCACTTTCCGCTATTGTATAATAACAACTGTAAGGATTCAAGTAAGCAAGGATAGTAGTATAGATATTTTTTCACGGAGGGTTAACTATGAAATTCGTAAAAATGCACGGCTTAGGCAATGACTTCGTCTTTTTGGAAGATAAAAACGGCGCGGACAAGGATTTTTCCCAGCTGGCCGTCAAGATGTGCGCTCCCCATACAGGCATCGGCGCCGATGGCATCATCGTCATCGTACCGAGCGATAAGGCCGACGTCCGCATGCGCATCATCAATGCCGATGGTAGTGAAGCGGAAATGTGCGGCAACGGCATCCGCTGCTTTGCTAAATATGTTTACGACAACGGCATCATCGACAAGAAAGAATTCGCCGTCGAAACCCTGGCCGGCATCATGAAGCCGAAAGTCACGGTCGGTGACGACGGCAAGGTCAGCCTGGTCACCATCAACATGGGCAAGCCCTTTACGGACCGCGCCCAGATCCCCATGGAAGGCCCGTCTGGTCCGGTCATCGATGAACCCATCGAAATCGACGGCAAGACCTACAAGATTACCAGCCTGCTCATGGGCGTCCCCCATACCATGACCTATGTCAAAGACGTCGATGCCGTCGACCTCCACGAATTAGGCCCGAAATTTGAAACCTATAAGGCTTTCCCGCGCAAGACCAACATGAACTTCGTCCAGGTCATCGACGACCACACCATCAAAGTCCACACGTGGGAACGCGGTGCCGGCGCTACCCTGGCCTGCGGTACCGGCTCCTGCGCCTGCGCCGTCGGCTCCTTCCTGAACGGCTTCACCGGCCGCAGCGTCGACGTCCAGCTCTACCTGGGCACGCTGCACATCGAATATAACGAACAAGACGGCAACGTCTACATGACCGGCCCGGCAGCCGTCACCTTCACTGGCGAATGGCTGGAAGCGTAGGGGCGCCCACGTGGGGCGCCCGCTCGGAATGATGGTAATAATGTCATACATGCATTCATGCATTCGCAGGCCGCCGTTTGCCGCCCGTAGGGGCTCGCACGTGGCGAGCCCGTTTCAGGAAATGTATGATTCCCTGAACAGCTCGTTAGGAGAATCATCCCAATTCCATGACGGGTCGCCCACGTGGCGCCCCCTACAATTCCATGACGGGTCGCCCACGTGGCGCCCCCTACACTGTAAAATACGAAACCCTAACCCCTAGCCACTAACCACTAAAAAGAGGCTGTCGCATGAAGACAGCCTCTTTTTGAGTTTTAAGTTTGCAGTTTGTAGTTTTTAGTGAATGTTTTTAAATTTAAAGCAATCTTCTATAAACTACAAACTCCATGCTACAAACTATAAAGCCAAAGGGACCTCGCATGATGGCAAAAGCCTTCGTGCGACAGCCCCTTTTTCACAGACAGGAGTATCATATGGAAATGTTTTCTATTCGCAAAGGGACCTTTGTCGACAGGCCGAACCGCTTCATCGCCCATGTTTCTCTCGATGGCGATGTCGTGACTTGTCATATGCCCAATCCCGGGCGCATGTGGGAACTGCTCTTTCCCGGCGTGACGGTCTATGTCCGGCCAGCAACCAATCCCAAGCGCCGGACGGCTTACGATGTCGTCGGTATCGAGCGCGATGGCGTGCCTATCCTGCTCGATACGCAGTACAATAATGATACGGCAGCCTGGCTGGTCCAGGAACACCTCATCCCGGGCTGGGAAGACTGGGACCTCATCCGCCGGGAAATCACCGTCGGCGACAGCCGTTTCGACCTGCTCCTGGGCCGGGGCGAAGAGCGCTTTTTCGTCGAAGTCAAATCGTGTACCCTCTTCAGCTGCGACGGCGCCATGTTCCCAGATGCCGTCACCGAACGGGGCCGCAAACATATCTTGGAATTAGCTGCCATGAGCCGCCAGGGCATCCATACGGGCGTCTTGTTCCTGGTCCACTGGAATCGGGCCCGCTGGTTCCTGCCGGACTACCATACGGATCCGGCCTTTGCCCAGGCCTTTTATGAAGCGGCGCCGCACTTGGACTGGAAGGCCCTGGCCCTGCACTGGGATGGCTCGTTTTCAAGGCCCGGCGTAGCCGGCATCCTGACATATCCCCAGGCCATCCTGGAACGGGAAAACCATGACAGTGGTGATTATTTATTCATCCTTCACCTGGCAGAAGCGAAGGATATCGCCATCGGCTCGAAAGGGGAGTTCCCTTTTCCTGCCGGCTATTACGTCTATACCGGGTCGGTCCGGAAGAACCTGGCTGCCCGCCTGGCCCGCCACAGCCGCAAGCGCAAGAAGATGCACTGGCATATCGACTACCTGCGCCAGGAAGCCGACGTCGTCGCCGCCCTGCCCGTCCGGACAGCAGATGACCTAGAGCACGACCTGGCTCGGGCCGTCGATGCCGTGGCAGACTGGCATATCGAGGGCTTTGGCTGTACCGATTGCGACTGCCCGTCCCATCTCTTCGGTTTTGCCGAAAATCCCATCCATTACCGACCTTTCATCCAGGTCGTCGAAGACTTCCGCATGAACCGCCTGGCCTCGTTGATGACCGATACAGGCGCTTTCGTGAAAAAAGACTAGTCAGGCCCGTTTTTTATGCTATAATGGGGTAAATCGAGATTTGCTAGGGGGAGATAAAGACATGGAACGCTCACAAGCATTGGCTTTATTGCAGAAATATAATCAGGAACCTTTTCACATCATGCATGCCCTGACCGTCGAAGGCGTCATGCGCTGGTATGCCCAGGAACTGGGCTATGGCGACGACGTCGATTTCTGGGGACTCGTCGGCTTGCTCCACGATGTGGATTTTGAAAAATATCCGGACCAGCACTGTAAAAAAGCCCCGGAATTACTGGCTGAAATCGACGCCGACGATGCCTTTATCCATGCCGTCGTCTGCCATGGCTATGGTATCTGTGTCGATGTCGCACCGGAGCACTTGATGGAAAAAGTCCTCTATGCTGCCGACGAATTGACCGGGCTCATCTGGGCGGCTGCCAAGATGCGTCCGTCTAAGAGCACGAAAGACATGGAAGTGAAGAGTCTCAAAAAGAAATTCAAAGACAAGCGCTTCGCTGCCGGCTGTTCACGGGACGTCATCAAGCAGGGGGCAGAAACCCTGGGATGGGACCTGAACGACCTCTTTGAAAAGACGATTTTAGCCATGCGCTCCTGTGAAGACGGCGTCCGCAAGGAATGTCTGGAACTGACAGGCGTAGAAGAATAATTAGGAGGAAAACCACTATGAAATTACGTAAAATGATGATGACCACCGTAGCCGCTGCTATGCTGACCCTCAGCGCTGCCGGCGCTTCTTTCGCATCGGGCCTGGGCACGATCAATGCCGGTGCCCTCTTGCAGCAGCATCCGCAGTACGCGAAGACCATGGCTACCTGGCAGTCCGACGTCAAATCGGCTCAGCAGGATTTCCAGAAAGAATTGAAAAAGACCAGCGATAAAAACGCGCAGCAGGCACTGGTACAGAAATACAACACGAAACTGAACCAGCAGCGCATTGCCCTGTTCTCGCCCTTGGAAAAAGACATCCTCGCTAAGACCCAGGCCGTCCAGAAAGAAAAAGGCCTGGACTACGTCGTCCTTTCGGGATCCGTCGTCATCGGTCAGGCCCAGGACATCACCAAAGACGTCGCTGCTAAATTGAAATAGTACCAGTTTGTGAATTTTTAACCATCCGCTAGCCACTAACCACTCAAAAGGGACTTGTCGCACGTGCGACAAGTCCCTTTTGCATTCATGGAATTTCCAAAACGGGCAAAAAGCGCAAAGGTTGTCTTAGGGCGTTGTCTTTTATTCTCATTGGTTCTCACGTATGATGAAGATACGAAATGAGTCATTCGGAAACTAAAAGAAAAGGAGAACAAGTTTATGGAGATTGTTGCTATCGTCCTAAGTTTATTTTTACTCGTCACATTTGCTTATCGCGGATTCTCGGTCATTCTCTTCGCACCGATTTTCGCCCTCTTTGCCGCCAGCTTTTCGGGGCTGCCGATTTTACCGGGTTATACGGAACTGTTCATGGCTAAGGCCGTCACCTACATCAAGTCCTTCTTCCCGGTCTTCCTCCTCGGTGCCGTCTTCGGCAAGGTCATGGAAGAAACGGGCATGGCCCGCAGTATCGCCATGGAAACGATTAAGCTCATCGGGAAAGATAAGGCTGTCTTCGCCGTCGTCTTTGCCTGCATGATCCTCTGCTACGGCGGTATTTCCATGTTTGTCTGTGCTTTCGCTGTCTATCCCTTCGCGGCTGCTCTGTTCCGCGAAGCCGATATTCCCAAACGCCTGATTCCGGCCTGCTTCGTCGCCGGCGTCTTCACGGCTACCATGGACTGCTATCCCGGTTCGCCGCAGATCCAGAATATCATCCCGACAATCTATTTGGGAACGACGACTTTTGCCGCTCCTATCTTAGGTTTGATTTGCGGTACCTTGTTGATTGTCCTCTGCTTCATCTATCTCGAATTTCGCCGCAAACAGATGGCCCGTTCCGGCGAAGGCTATGGCAACCATACCCTCAATGAAACGGTCATCGATCCGGAAGCTTCTCTTCCGCCCTGGCAGTTGTCTATCATCCCGCTCATCGTCGTCCTGGTCTTGAACTTCTACTTCTCCATGATTTTCCAGTGGGATGAATCCTTGTTAGAACCGTTCCGCGCCATGAATGTGCCTCTCCTGGCCAAAGGCGTCCACAACGTCGTCGCTATCTGGGCCCTGGTCCTCGGCCTCTTGGCGGCTATCATCATCGCCGCTGCAACGGGCCGCAAGTTCATGTCCAAGAACACCAGCGTCAAAGCCGCTCTCAATGCCGGTGCTTTAGGTTCTCTGCTGGCTATCATGAACACGGCATCGGAAGTTGGCTACGGTAACGTCATTTCGTCCTTGCCGGGCTTCCTGGAAGTCGCTGATGCCCTCCTCGGTATCGGTCAGGGCATGCCGCTGTTCAACGTCGCCTTGATGGTCAACATCCTGGCTGGTATCACCGGTTCCGCTTCCGGTGGTCTGAGTATCGCCCTCGATATCTTTGGCCAGCACTTCCTGGCTGAAACGGCTGCCGTCGGCATCCCGGCTGAAGTCGTCCACCGTATCGCGGCCATGGCTTCTGGCGGTATGGACAGCCTGCCCCATAACGGCGCTGTCATCACGACCCTGGCTATCTGCGGCCTGACTCATCGCGAAGCCTATAAGGATATGTTCGCCATTACACTCTTGAAAGTAGTCGTCGCCTTCTTCGGCGTATTCTTCTACATGTTAACTGGTATTGTATAATTTGGTGGGACTAGCGCATGAAGGTATATGTCATCATGCGCGGTCCCTTTTGCTTTATAGTTTTTAGTATAGAGTTTGTAGATAGGGACTTTAAATTAAACTGTACCCTTTGTCAAGGACACTTTTAAAAGTTTATACCCCTTATTTTTAGACGGGCACATGTTCTTTGTCCCTTTGAAACGGACAGGGAACATGTGCTTATTTTATCTTCTAGTTTTCATTGTGTTGCTATGTATTTCTCTTATTCATTGACTGCTTCGCCAGACAACGTAGTACCTAACAAAGTAGCTGGTCTCCTGATTTCAGGTCGCTTAGGAACCGAGGGTACCGCTAATGGATAAATCCCGGTTGTGACAAACTGGTAGAATTCATTAGGTGATAACTTGGCCAGATGCCATTGGTATCGTTCGTTATTATAGTAATCGATGTAATCATCGATGATGGCTTTCACCTCCTCAAAGGTCTTGGATGCTGCAATCTTTTCTTTGACGTAATCTTTCATGTGACCAAAGAAACTCTCCTGTGGCGCATTGTCCCAACAGTTACCTCTCCGAGACATGGATTGCCGCAACTCTTTGTCATGAAGGATTTCGATAAAACGATGACTGGTGTAATGGCAGCCCTGATCCGAATGCACGATGGTTTGGGCATGAAGGGAGATGCCATGGTTTTGAATCAGCTGATTCACGGTTTCCAGCACGAATTCAACCTTCAGGGAGTCACTGACAACATAAGCCAAAATCTGCTTTGTAAAGGCATCCAGGATAGTGGAAAGGTAGGCGAAGGTCCCGTTGTACGGAAGATAGGTGATGTCTGTTAACAAGACCATCCGCGGCCCATATTCCTCGAATTGACGTTGGAGCAGGTTGTCTGCAACTTGGTGGGTACGAAGGGCATCGACCAGCTGGCGGTACGGATTGCGCTTCCGGATAGGGCAGATTAAATGGAATTTCTTCATCAGACGCCGGATTTTCTTGAGGTTCATAATGACTGGCGGATCCTGATGAAGGAGCTCCATGTAAATGCTTCGGGCCCCTTTTTGATACCCTCTTCGCTTGAATACAGCTAAAATTAGTTCAAAATCCTTACGGTCCTGTTCTTCCTGAGCTTGCCGCCGAGGCGCTGCTTTTAGCCAGGCATAATAGCCACTGCGCGAAACGCCTGCCATCTGGCACAAGGCACTGACAGAAAGCTGGTTTTCACTATTTTTCATCGTTTGCTCGATGATTTCGAATACGCAGGATGAGTGGTTCATGAGCAGTCCTTCTACTTTCTGGTATTCTTGAGCGACGAAATTTTTTTTAAAAAGGAAACTTCCTGCTTCAGGTAATCCAATTCATGTTTGATGCTTTTGATTTCATCTTCCGTAGTCGGCGGTGCGGCCTGGGTACGATGGGTTTTAGCAGAGGCTCTCCTTCCTTCATGGAAGCTGCCGTACTTGGCGTATTCTTCCTTAATGTGCTGAGCCATTCCGGTTAACCGGGATTTTCCAAGAAGGTCAGCCGTTAAGCCGTATTTTTCAAAAATAGCGCGGGGATAGGCACCCTGTTGGTATTCAGCATAAAAAATCTCCTTAAAAGCTTTCGTTAAAATGACAGCGGTTGGACTGACACTGTAGACGTAGGGATTTTGACGAAGTGTTGCCATTTCTTCTTCAGTAAAAAATTTTCTGCTCATGTAGACTCTCCTCATTTTTATTTGTATTTGAGAATACCATAAGCAACACAACATTGTCTAATTTTCCGGGCCTATACACTGTATTTGTCCAACAATTTGGGATTGTATTGTCCGAGTGTTCACTTTCGAGGGTGTAAACACTTAAGGACTGTCCAACCTTATGGGTACAGTATAAATTTAAAAACCTTCACTAAAAACTACAAACTACAAACTTAAAACTCAAAAAGAGGCTGTCGCACGTGCGACAGCCTCTTTTTCATTTCCCTTCTTTCAAATCATCAGCACAGACTTTGCCGATACGGGTGAGCAGGTTCAACACTTCTTCCCGCTCTTGGGGTGTGAATTCTTTGAAGACCATGTCATTCAGTTCTTCGATGCGTTTCTGGACCGGTTCTTTGATGGCCATGCCGGCAGCCGTCGGTTTGACGCGGATGCTGCGGCGGTTGTTGGGGTCGAGGATGCGGTCGATGAGGCCGCGTTTCTGCATACGGTCGAGGACGCCGGAAATGGTGGAGTTTTCGACGCGCAGGATGTTGGCAATTTCCTTCGGCGTCAGTGTTTCATGTTTCCAGAGACAGGCCAGGACACCATACTGGCCGGGCGTGATGCCGAATTCCGACAAGTTCTCGGAGAAAATCAAAAAGACTTCGTGTTGTGAAATGGTTAGCAAAAAATTGATGCATCTCGTGTAATCCACAGGATATCTGCCTTCCTTCTGAAAATATTTCGTATTACCAATTACTATATATTTTATCATATTTTCGTATATATATCTATTGCCTTTTTAGAAAATGCAAGAAAAAGCGGCAGTCTGTGGTAATTCCCTGGCAAGTGCCGTATAATGGATACGAAAACAGAAAAAGGAAGGAACACCATGAAACGCAAGCAGATCTTTGGCTTTGATTATACCAACAACGAGTACATGAAGATCTTCATGTATCTCCTCGTCGGCGGCTCAGCGGCTTTATTGGAATGGACGCTCTTTTATATTTTCTTCAGGCTGTTGTCAGCCAGTGCTGTCTTTTCCATGCAGACCCAGACTGTCCTGGCGGCGACGACCCTGGCCTTTGCCACGTCGACGCTGTATCACTACATCCTCTGCAACCGCTTCGTCTTCGACAGCGGCAGCCGCTATCATCGCGGGACGGAAGTGTCCCTGGTCTTTCTGGTCAGTGCCATTGGCCTGGGCTGGAATCTCCTGCTCATGTGGCTGTTCACATCGTCGGCTATTTTAGGCCTGAATCCGATGGTGTCGAAAATCATGGCCAGTGCCATCGTCACCGTTTGGAATTATGTATCGCGTAAAAAATGGATATTTAAATAAGGGGGTGTCTCTATGGCACGAGCAGCGCGGATTATGGAAATTTTACAGGATATGATTCATATTGACAGTGAAACGAACACGCCCAAGGAAAGGCGGATGGAAGGCTATCTGCAGCAGTTCTTCTCTCACCTCGACGGCGTCGTCAGCGGCCTTATCCATGTGCCCGACGATAACTGCCAGCGGTCTGTCGTCTACGGCCTCGTCCGCGGCAGTACGGCCCATACGGTCATTTTCATGAATCATCATGATGTCGTCGATGTTGAGTCCTATGGCTATCTGCGGGACCAGGCTTTTGACCCGCAAGGACTCTACAAGGCGCTGGAACGGGCGCCGCTCAGTGAGGAAGTGCGCCGTGACTGGGAAAGCGGCGAATGGCTCTTTGGCCGCGGTGCCTGTGACATGAAGGGCGGTGCGGCCGCGCAACTAGCCGTCTTTGAGGATTATGCCTTCCAGCCGGGACAGGCCAGCTTGATTTACTTATCCCTGCCCGATGAAGAAACGTATTCGGCCGGCATGCGGACGGCCATTACCTTGCTCAATGAACTGCGTTCTTCTTATGATTTGACCTATGACATCCTCATCGACAGCGAACCGAACCATAAGGAGCAGGGCAAGCTCGTCGCCTATACCGGTTCGGTCGGCAAGATACAGCCTGTCGTCCTGGTCCAGGGCAAGCCCGTCCACATCGGCTGCTATGATAAGGGCATCAATCCCGTGGGCATCCTGGCCCATCTCATCGCGGCGACGGAAGGCAGTCCGGACCTGACTGACTGCTGTGATGGCGAACAGACGCCGCCGCCTGCCTGGGTCTATCTGCGGGACCGCAAGGAACGCTATGACGTGACCCTGCCTCAGCGGGTGGCAGCGGCCCTGAACCTGCTGACTTACGACAAGACGCCCGATGACGTCATGTACGTCCTGCTGGAAGAAACGCGGCGGGCTGTCCACGACCTTCAGCAGACCATGGGCAGTGATTTGCCCGTTTCCGTCTGCAGTGCCGATGAGCTCTTGCAGCAGGCTTCGGCTTATCCCGGTTTCGACGTCTTCTATGAAGCGGCCAAACAGGCTTCTTTCGTCGCCTTGCAGGAAGGCAGCAGTACTTATGTTGAAGAGACGATACATCTATTGGAGCAGATCCTCGATTTCACGGGCATGACGGCGCCCATGGCCGTCGTCGCCTTTGCGCCGCCTTATTATCCGGCGGCTGACAGCCTGTCGTTCCCGACGCCGGCCTTTACGGGCCTGCTGGAAAAAATACCGACCCTGATGGATGTCCGCTTCGACCGCTATTTCAACGGCGTTTCCGATTGCAGCTACTGCTGCGTCGACCCCGATTTCGATGAAAGTATGGTCGAAAAGAACCTGCTCCTCTGGGGCAAGGCCTATCCCTTCGACTTGGACAGTCTGAAAAAATTACAGATTCCCTTCCTCCTCCTGGGGCCATGGGGTAAGGACCTGCACGAAGGGACGGAACGCGTCCATATCGACAGTGTGAGCCGGAAATTGCCGCATATCCTGGACGCCATCATTTCTTACGTCGGCTGGGAATAATCATAAAAGTATGGGGAATAGTCCTGATATGACTAAAAATCATGAAATAGTGTGACGCACTTGTGACAAAGATATGGTATACTAGAAAATAATAATGTCATAGGTGGCACTATTAAATACCAATAGGAAGCTGGGATTTATGATGAAAAAGAAATCTTTAGTACTGGCTGCAGTCATGGCAGCCTGCGCTACTTCCTTTGCTTTCGCTACGCCGCAGACGCAGTGGAACCAGGGACAGTGGCAGCTCGATTTAGGCGCTTGGAACCCGAAAGCTTCGGTTGACTCCAGCAACTGGGAAAAAGTTCCTTTTGCTACAAAATATGGTCAGGAAGATTCTGACTCCAAATGGGACTTCCAGGGCGGCCTCGGCTACGGCCTTTCCGACAAATGGGCTTTGCAGTACAACTACTACGGCTTGAAGACCAAGAGCGACAGCAACAGATCTTACAAGACCGATGGCGATGAACACGAAGTAAACCTCGTTTACTCCATCAACAAGAACTTTGCTGCCTTCGCTGGCTGGAACCGCATTAAGAACGACCTCGGCGGCAACATGAATGACACCAACAACGTCGCTCAGATCGGCTTGATCGCCCAAGCTCCCCTGGCTAAGAACCTCGACTTCTACGCTAAAGGCGCTGTCGGCACGGAAAAGACGACCATGTGGGAAGCTGGCCTCGGCTACAGCATCACACCGGACCTCGACATCAGCGCTGGCTATCGTTACTTGAACACCAAATTGGCTGATGGCGGCGATTCGACCTTTGGCAACAAAGACGACGCTAATATCTCCTACAAAGGCTTCATCGCTGGCCTCTCCTATCGCTTCGGCGGCGGCCACAAAGAAGAAGCTCCGGCTCCGGAACCGGTTTACACTCCGGAACCGACTCCGGCACCGGTCGTTGAAACTCCGGTCCAGAAGAACGACTACTACGTTGAAAGCGTTCACTTCGGCTTCGATGAAGACCAGCCGCTCGCTTCCGAACGCGCTAAGATGGACCACTTCGTCCAGGTTGCTAAAGCTAACCCGAACGATACGTTCAAACTCGTCGGCAACACCGATGCTAAAGGCAGCGATGCTTACAACGATGACCTCTCGAAACGCCGCGTAGACAACGTTGCAGCCTATGCTGAAAGCCAGGGCATCCCGGCATCGCAGATGCAGCTCGACTACAAAGGCAAAACGGATCCCGTCAGCACTAACGACACCGACCAGGGCCGAGCTGACAACCGCCGCGTAGATATCTGGCAGAATCACTAAGTTTAGTGGCTCGTGACTAGTGAAAAAGGGCTTGTCGCATGACGACAAGCCCTTTTTAGTGATTAGGGGCTAGGGATTAGCAGTTAGCGGATGGTTTTAAATTTAAAGCCATCTACTGCTAACTGCTAGCCCCTAACCCCTAGCCCCTAGCTCCTAGCCCCTAACCACTAAATTCCCTCAAAAAGGGAATTTCTCCTTGCCAAACTTCGTTTTTCACGATATAATAATGTAGCTAACTTAATAAAAGTACTGGTGCGTGGTAATCCGCCGGGGCTTGTGCAATGGGAACCTATGAACCTTGTCAGGTCCGAGAGGAAGCAGCAATAAGTAGACATTTCCATGTGCCACGAGGAAACCTGGCGGGTTATCATACACGAGTACTTTTCAGTTGGTAAAAGCAGCGGTTAGCTGCTTTTTTTCGTATACGGAAGGAAAAGGACTCATGGCATATATTGCGTTATACCGTAAGTGGAGGCCCAGGAATTTTGAAGATGTCGTCGGCCAGTCCCACATTACGGAAACCCTGCAAAAAGCGATAGATACGGACAAAGTAGCCCATGCTTACTTGTTCTCCGGCCCCCGCGGGACGGGCAAGACGAGCACGGCTAAAATTTTTGCCCGGGCCATGAACTGTGTCCACGGGCCGACGTCCCACCCGTGCAACGAATGTGAAGTCTGCCGCCACATCATGAGCGGCGAATCCCTGGATGTCGTCGAAATCGACGCTGCTTCCAACCGCAGCATCGAAGACATCCGCACCCTGCGGGAAACGATTAAATTCATGCCTGCCGAAGGGCATAAGAAAATTTATATCATCGATGAAGTGCACATGCTGACGACCGAAGCTTTTAACGCTCTGCTGAAGACCTTGGAAGAACCGCCGGCCCATGTCATCTTCATCCTGGCGACGACGGAACCGGAACGGATTCCCATGACCATCCTGTCGCGGTGTCAGCGCTATGAGTTCCGGCGCATTACCAGCGACGATATTGCCAAGCGCCTGCTCTACGTGGCCGGTCAGGAACAGATCGACCTGACCAAGGGCGCGGCCCATATCCTGGCCGTCCAGGCCGACGGCGGCATGCGCGATGCCCTGAGTATGCTCGACCAGTGCGTCAGCAACACGAGCGGCACTATCGACGAAGGCGTCGTCCGCGATTTACTCGGCCTCATCGGCAAAGACTGGCTGTTTTCCCTGACTCAGGCTATTTTCGATGGGAAAGGCGATGTCATCATCAAGGCTGTCGATGACGTCATCCATATGGGCAAGGAGCCGCGGGTCATCCTGACGGAATTGCTGGCCCATCTGCGGGCTGTCATGCTCTGTCAGGCTGCGCCTTCGTCGGATACCCTTTCGGCTTATGATGACTGCCTCGATGAACTTCGCAGGCAGGCCGGCGAATGGACGGCAGATAGTGTTTTTCAGGTCCTGGCGATTTTGCAGCGGGCCTTATTGACGGCCAAGACGTCGCCGGTTCCGCGCATTGCCGTGGAAATGGGCCTGCTCATGGCAGCGCGGCAGCTGACCCAGCTGCCTGCCGTCAGTATATCGGCTGTGGCTCCCCAGGCTTCGGGGAGAAAAGCCAAGACGGCGGCTGCCACAAAGCCGGACGTCATCCCCGTACCGGAAGAAGACGATTACAGCGGGGCTTATGGTCCGGAAGAAGCGGTCCCCTTCCCGGAAGATGAGTTTACCTCTCCCGAACTGGCTCCGGCCGTCCGTCCGGCAGCCCGGGAAGCGGCAGCGCCAGTCCCTCAGCCGGTGCGCCCCGTTGAGCCCGCAGTTCCGGCCCCGGCGGCACCTGTCGTAAAGGCCGCGGCTCCGGCCGACAACAAGGCGCCGGCAACGCCGCCTGCTCAGGCAGCACGGCCCGTCGAGTCGGCAGCCTACCAGGACGTCTGGAAAAAGATGTGTGCCATTCTCGACAAGGAAAAGAAGAAAGCCGTCTTGTCCTGTATCCGCAATGGCCGCGTCGTTTACATCGGCGAAGGCCAGGTCATCGTCGCCTTTAAGACGGCCTTCATGGTGAAACGGGCCAATCGGGAAGATTACTTCAAATTCACCGATGCCGCTTTATCTCAGATACTGGGCGGCACGTACCACATGCAGGGCTTTTTGGAAGGCGATGCGGAACTTTCGGGATACGAAAAAAAAAAGCGTGAATTGCCCCACGTAAAGGCCGTAGAAAAAGCTCCAGTACAAACCGAAGATATTCCAGCTCCTGCGCCGGCTCAGGAAGCCAGCGGGCCAGGCGATGAAACGGCGTGGCAGCCGGCTTCGTTAGACGATATGGACGAAGCGGAAAGAGCCGCCCTGGAACCATTGCTTAAAAACGTAGGAGACTGTAATATATATATAGAAAATAAAAAATAAGTTTACACGAAAATTAGGAGGAAACGCACATGTTTGGTGGAAATATGCAAGGTATGATGAAGAAAGTACAGAAAATGCAGAAGGAAATGAAGAAACTCCAGGATGATTTGAAGAAGCGCACCGTCGAAGCTACCGTCGGCGGCGGTGTCCTGACTATCGTCATGAATGGTGAAAAGAATGTCGAAAGCGTCCACATCGACCCGAGCATCATCGACCCGGAAGATGCAGAAATGCTGGAAGACCTCATGGTCGCAGCCGTCAATGAAGCCAACAAGAAAGTCGACGACATGATGGCTCAGGAAATGAGCAAAATCACGGGCGGGATGCACCTGCCGGGCATGTTTTAATGGATACGCCATTAGATAAGCTGACCGAGCAGTTCCGCCGCCTTCCCGGCATCGGCGTCAAGACGGCCCGCAAGCTGGCCTATTATATCGTTCAGCAGCCCAACAGCCGTGTCGATGAATTCGTCGATGCCATCCGCGATGCCAAGCAGAATATGCATTTTTGCTCGGTCTGCTTCAACTTGTCGTCTCAGGACCCCTGCCCGATTTGCAGTGACATCAGCCGCGACCGTTCGACCATCTGCGTCGTCGAAACGCCGCAGGATGTCCAGGCCATTGAACGCAGTGGCGATTATCATGGGCTGTACCACGTCCTGCACGGTGCCTTGTCGCCATTGGATGGCGTCAATGTCGAAGACCTGCGCATCCGCGAGCTCCTGCAGCGCCTGGGCAATACGACGGTCAAGGAAGTCATCCTGGCGACGGATCCCGACGTGGAAGGCGAAGCGACGGCGTTATATCTGGCCCGCCTCATCAAGACGGCCGGCATCCGCGTGACCCGCATTGCCCGCGGCCTTCCTATGGGCGGCGACATTGAGTATGCTGATGAAGCAACCCTGGCTGGTGCCGTTGCGAATCGGCAGGAAATGTGAGGGTATTATGGAATATCTATGGATAGCCGCAGGCGTTTTCGTCCTGTTCTTAGTGCATAAGCTCATCCTGGCGCCTATGCGCCATTTAGTGGTCAACGTCGTCGTCGGGCTCATCGTCCTGTACGGCGTCAATCACTTTGGCTATCTTTTTGGTTTCCAGCACGTCCCGATTACGGTCGGTACAGGCCTCATCATCGGCCTGTTCGGCCTGCCAGGGGTCATACTGGTTACCTTGTATTACACGTTTTTTTAACCTACGCGAAGAGGGGATATCGTGAAATTAAAGAAATGGGCCGTCCTGGCCTGTACGGCTGCCTTGGCTGTATCAGTCCTTTCGGGCTGCGGCAACAGCGTGTCTACCAAAACTGAAACGGTTTCCAAGTCGGACCACCCTGTGGCCCTGACCCTGGATGCCAACATTACGGCCTTACATATGACCAATATCGTGCCGAAGTTATCGGGGAAACTCGTATCGACACCGCTGGCCGTAGGCCAGGAAGTCAAAGCCGGTGAAGTCGTCGTCCAAGTCGATTCGGCACCGTATCAGCAGAGCGTCAATCAGGCCGAAGCGGAACTGGTAGCTGCTTCTTCGGCGTCGACGCCGACGTACAAGACCGTTACCGTACCGGCTGCCAGCAGTGGCGGTGGTGGCGGCGACAACAGCGGTCACCGTGCTGAATTGAAGGCCTGGTATAATATGGGGGCCTTATCGAAAGTTGAATACAACCAGATGATGGCTGATTCCGGCGGTTCTTCTTCTCAGGGGGAAACGACGCAGACCGTCCAGGTCCAGGAAGCTCCGGCTGTGGACCACGAAAAGATCGCCCAACTGCAGCAGGCCGTCCAGGCTGCCCGCGATATGATGGGGAATACGACGATTTATTCGCCTCTTGACGGCCGGGTCACGGCTGTAGCCGATAATCCGTCCGTTGCCGTTGCCGGCAATGTCCTGGCTACAATTCAGCAGATGTCTCCTTTGGTTGCTACCTTTGCCATTCCTGAAATGTACATCCAGGCCTTGCAGGACGCCAAAAAAGACGGCAGCCTGCAAGTATCCATCATCGCCGCTTCGGGCGAAACCGAGACGGGGGAACTGACCTATCTGGCAACGGAAAAAGATCCGTCCACTGGCTCTTATATGGCCAAGGTTACATTCAATAACGCCAAGAGCCTGTTCGTTCCCGGTGAATTCTATCACGTCCGCATTGCCACGCCGAAAGAAGTCTCCCAGATTACCGTCCCCAAGACGGCAGTCCGCACGAAGGACAGCGGTGACTTCGTTTACATCGTCAATGACAGCGGCCTGGCTGATGCCCGTTCTGTCCTGACTGGCGATGAAGAAGACGGCCGCGTCGTCATCCTCGATGGTCTCGACGAGGGGGATATCGTCGTCGCTGACCCGCCGGATTCGCTGGAAATCGGCATGAAAGTTAAATCGTAATTCCAAGGAAGGGTGAGAGCCATTGGTAAAAGAAGAGCATCACAGCAGTTTATTGAAATCCTTGGAAAAGAGTCTCGACGTCCTCGACCTCTTCGTAGAATGTAATACGGGCATGACCTTGAAGGAAATCGCTGAGCATACCCATCTGAATACGTCGACGGCTTTCCGCATTGTAAACACGTTGGAACGGCGCCAGTATCTGACCCGCAACGATACGTCCAAGCAGTACCGCCTGGGGCCGCGGGCCCTGGCGCTGGGGTATTCGTCTCATTGGACGGAAAACGTCATCACCCTGGCCAAGCCATATTTACGGCGTTTACAGCAGTTGTTTAATGAAACGGTCAGCATTTACATCGCCGAAGGCGACTGCCGTGTTTGTCTTGACCATGTCGAAAGCACTCATTCCCTGCGCCGGGTCATTCCCATCGGCGAATCGCTGCCCCTCTATAAAGGTGCTGCCGGCCGGGTCCTGCTGGCTTGGACGAGCGATGACGAACGCCAGCGATATATCGAAAAATACGGCAATATTTCTGAAGAAGAGTTTGCCACAATCCGTCATAACGGTTATGCCATTACCCAGGATGAAAGCGAACATGGGCTGTTTGCTTTATCCGTGCCTATCTTCAATTTTGAAGGCCAAGTCATCGCATCCTTGACCATTGCCGGGCCGTCTATGCGCTTTTATGATTCCATCCGCCAGAAGATGTTGTTTACTATGAGTCAGTATGCCTATGAAATTTCCCATTCCTTAGGCTACCGCAAGAAAGAATGATAGGCCGCAGATGGAGGGCTGACGAGTTTTGTGTCGATGCCAGCCTGCTGGCCCCACGCCTGCTGGGCCAGTATGTCATCCATGAAACGCCACAGGGCATCTGCAGCGGCCGTATCGTCGAGACTGAAGCCTATGGCGGTTCTTATGACGGCTTTCCCGACGATGGGGCCCACAGTTTCCGCGGCCTGACCAAGCGGACGGCACCGATGTTCCATGCCGGCGGTATCAGCTATGTTTACTTGATTTACGGCATGTACTGCTGCTTCAATGTCGTCGCCGGTCCCGAAGGCGAAGGCCAGGCCGTGCTCATACGGGCCATCGAACCCATCGGCGGGACAGACCTCATGGTCGCACGGCGGAAGGCCAGGAAAGCCGGCAGGAACCTGACTAATGGACCGGGCAAGCTCTGTCAGGCCATGGCCATTACGCGCGAGGAAAACGCTTTAGATTTGACGTCTTCCTGCCTGTATATTGCCCATCCTGAAGAAGAGGTCCCGTTTACAGTGGCCGTTTCGCTGCGTATCCATATTGATTACGCCGTACATGGGAAATATTTTCCCTGGCGTTTTTATATCCAAGACAATCCTTATGTATCTAAGGTGTAAATATTTTAGGGGGAGATTACCATTATTGAATTCAGAGACTTTCGCTTAGAAGATAAACCACTTATAGATGACTATTTTCATCAGAAAAGATATGAACAGGCCGACGCTACTTTCATGACGCTCTTTGCCTGGCAAAAGCCCTATGAAATCCAGTGGGCCGAAGAAGACAATGTCCTCTATATCCGCTCAGGCCGCGGCAAGAAACAGTTCTGGATCCCGCCCTTCGCCCGCAAAGACGGCAGCTTCGTCAAAGGCGTCCTGCGTATGCACGAATGGTTCGATGAACATGGCTATCCTTTCTTGATGAAAGGCGTTACACCAGAAGCTGTCGAACGTATCAAGGCCCTCTGTGAAGACTGCTATGACTTCACGCCGGACCGGGACAATTATGAATACGTCTATCTGACCCAGAGCCTGATCAACTTGTCGGGCAAGAAATACCGCCAGAAGAAAAACAATCTCAATCACTTCCGCAATCAGTATTTTG
>OBJO01000168.1_pt1 | contig 32004 bp, 26 predicted proteins | sample 1481741 | NCBI WGS metagenome assembly OBJO01 (sample SAMN06140803, study PRJEB22556) | human gut metagenome | host: Homo sapiens | place: China: Beijing | collected 2014 | reverse complement strand
GGGATAGGTAATATAAATAATATTGAGATAAAAAGGGTTTTAGAAATTCATAGGGGAAATGCATTATTCTACGCTAATTTGGAATCGATAAAAGTACAGTAGCACCTGCTTATGAAACTCGTAAAAATTATATTTTCCGGACTATATTTGACAGCTATTATTAAATGCCCCAAAAGAGAACTTATATATTTGATAAAGGTGATAATATGTTACAACAGGTTTATTCACAATATGTGATTAATTTTGAAGAAAATGCTGATTTAATTGATTATATTAATGTATTTAAAGAAAAACTTGCTCCTTTTTTTAATAAAAAAGCATATACTGTTGTTGGCTTACCAGATAGTGTTCCAGTACCTTCGGAATTGCCACGGATTATTGCTGTATCTTCCAATGGACATTCCAGCTTGGAAGTGAATTTGAGGCAGATTTGTTTGAATATTAAGTTTGATGACCAATATTGGAATAATTTTGACAAGTGCTATCAGTATATGGAAAAAAGAATTTCTATTTTAGATGAGGTTGCTATGGAAATAGCAAATGATAAAATATTTTTTAACGGCATTGTTACTCAATTTGTTGATGAACAAATTGCCAAACCTACAGCGTATATTTTGCAACATATGTATCGTGAACACGTATCGAAGGACCATATATTCGATGTGCTTAGCAAATTGACCTATGTAAAAGATGAAGTATATTATATCAATACAACGATTAATAATGCACGAAAAGATTTACAACAGGAATGTTTGGGAGTACAACTAGATATTAATAGCCGGTATTGGGCCAATTACAGTAAAGAAAGTAAGTATGCCAATCGCTCTATTATCCAAGGAACGATGAAACTTTATCATGAAGTCGTCATGCAGCATTTAGCAGAAATTAAAAAAGGAGAATTGGCCATATGGTGAGTACCATACATAATCCCTTTGATAAGACCAAAACCAATACTGTGGCAGCAGCTTTTGCAGCTAGTGCGATTTTACTTTCGCCAGGAATGATGACGATGCCATATTCTCAAGTGTATAATACGGTGGTCAATCAGAGGCAAACGAACACGAGCCTTGATTTTTCTTCTATCGATAGACTTAAACGTGATTTTTTTATGACGGACGCAGCTGAAAACTTCCTGCGTTATTATGACCTAACAAATGTCCTTACTACAGCAGAGAAGCATATACGAGACTATTTTCCAGAAGAAAAACTGATGCTTGATATTGATGGGGAAGGAGAAGGGAAGGTTCTTTTACTTATTCAAACATCTTTGTCAGTAGATAAAGCATCAGATCTTTTAGATGCTTTAGATGAGGCATGGATTATTGATCATATTGATGAGTTGAAACATATTGTAATTGATGTGATGTTTATATGAAATACGATTGGAAAAAATTTTTAACTTTTTCAGAAGCGTTGTGTAAAGATACCTTTTGGCAGGACGATGATGATACAAAGTACCGTATTATTGTGAGTCGAGCTTATTATGCCGCTTTTCACTGTGCCCAAATTTTTTTGCAGGATAATCATTGGGAAAGCCATCAGGCAGGGGGCGAACATGAAAAGGTTATCTCCGGCTTAAAAGATATGAAGAAGAAAAGCCTTGACTTTCAACGGAAATGCAAAAAGTTAGGGCTCAATTTAGAGCGGTTGAAGTACAGACGAGTTCAAGCTGATTATCGAGATGACATTAGTTTTAGTGATGGTGATGTGAAAAAACATTTAAAGGTTTCGAGAAATATCATAGAAATGCTTGATAAATTAAGAACGGATTTTAAATGCAAATAAATAAAATATAAAATGTGATTTATTATCGTAGAGTTAACACCACCTGGAACGTTGGAAAAGTGGACAGATATTTAAATTTTCTTTATAATTAAAATCGTAGATGTCTGCATGGGAAGATTGGCCTATATGCCATTTCTGTCTTTGGGCAAGATCCCTATTTTTTAGCTAACGACGTAAAAGGGACTGTCACACGGAGACTTCTACCATCATGCGTGGTCCCTTTACTTTATAGTTTGTAGATACTGCAAACTTGAAACTCAAAAGAGGCTGTCGCACATGCGACAGCCTCTTTTGCTATGACTTATTTATTATCAGAGGAGGAGCTGTTTTGGAGACGCTATCGACGAAAGGGTCTATTTCTATTAAAAATAAATACAGTAATGAGCTCCTGCCAATTGTTTTAGTTATTGCCGATTATATCGCTATCTGGCTGGCCGAGTATACATCTTATGGACTGCGGGATTTTCTCGTTCCCGAAACGCATTTTCATCTTTCCTGGCTCAGTATCCATGTCATCATACCGGTCGTATATATCCTTTTTTTGCAACTACATCATCTTTATACACGGCGTATGCAGTTCTGGCAGGTCATTTCCGGCCTTTTTAAATCCGTCTTTTATGCCGTAGCCTTACTAATCTTTTTCATCTACATCGCCCAGGCGGCAGCTTCGACGTCGCGGCTCTTTGTTGCCTTATTGTGGCTGACCTCTTTCCTTTTCCTGATAGCCGAACGATACATCGTCAAACATATCTTGGGGCATTTCAAATTGCTCCAGCTGCCGGTCCTCATCATGGGAGCCGGTAAGACAGCAGCCATCGTATTGGATTATTTTAAGCACGATACGGGCGTCAGCTATGATTTCATCGGTTATCTGGAAGACTATACGCCAGAAGCGAAGGTAGCGGCCATGATGCCGTATTTAGGCCGTTTTGAAGATGCCGAAGATGTCATCCGCCAGACCGGTGTCCAGCACGTCATGGTCATTGCACCGGGCCTCAGCAGTGACGCTGTCCAGGACATCGTCTATCGCGTCCAGCCCTTGGTCAAGAAAGTCGCTTTTATCCCCGATATGGGCAGCCTGCCGTTGGCGACGCTCGATACAGAAAGCCTCATCGACGGCCATATCGTCTCCTTCAGCTTCCGCAACAACCTGGCTCTCTGGTACAATCGGGCTGTTAAACGCGTCTTTGATGTCATCTGTACCAGCCTGGGGATTATCTGCCTTTCGCCGTTCTTTTTGGCCATCGCTCTGTGGATATATAAAGACTCGCCCGGGCCAGTTATCTTCAAACACCGTCGTGTCGGCCGGAACGGCAAAGAATTCAACTGCTATAAATTCCGCAGCATGTGTGTCGATGCCGACGTCAAACTGAAAGAACTCTTGGCACGGGACCCGCAGGCCCGGAAAGAATGGGAAACAGAATTCAAACTGAAAAATGACCCACGCATCACCAAGAGCGGGGCCTTCTTGCGCAAGACCAGCTTAGACGAATTGCCGCAGCTGTTTAACGTCCTCAAAGGCGAAATGAGCCTCGTCGGGCCACGGCCCATCATCCAGGATGAAGTCCCTAAATACGGCCCGTACATCAAAGATTTTTACATGGTCCGCCCTGGCGTCACCGGCATGTGGCAGACCAGCGGCCGTAGCGATACGACCTATGAGGAACGCGTCCAGATGGACACCTGGTACGTCCGTAACTGGAACGTCTGGTTCGACATCGTCCTAATCTGGCGCACCATCGCCGTTGTCCTGAAACACAAAGGAGCATATTAACGATAAGCCTCCCCTACAAAGAGAGCCTTAAGCCTCTCCTCATAGGCCCTTTTTGGCCCGTCAGGTGCTGACCACAGGGAAGCGCATGGCGGTTGCCAAAACGGAGAGCCGAGCTAGAGGTGGCCCGAAGGGCCGGAGAGGTTGCTCTTGATTTCGCAGGCCGCAGGCCGCCTCGGACTCAGATGCCGCTGCGCGGCAACAGACTCAAACTGACAACGACATTCCAGAAAGCCGCCAGCGTGTGAAAATAACCTCTCTTGGCCGGGGACTTGCAGAATAGTTACGTAGCAAAAAAGCAAAAAATATGGTAAAATAAAGAGTCTTTTCATATCGAAATATAGAATGCATTTAACATATGGAGACTGATGTGATGATAAGTAAAAGAAAAATTGAAGTAGTGATTCCTACTTATAATGGTGGTAAAAAGTTTTATCAAGTGGCTGAGATGCTAAAGCAGCAGATTGGCATTACGCCCAATGATGTTTTGATTATTGACTCTTCTTCTAGTGATCAAACTGTACAGGTTGCTAGAAATGCTGGTTTCCGCGTACAGATCATCAATAAAAAAGATTTTGGACATGGAAAAACGCGGCGCATGGCCGCTGAACAGTCGACTGCCGAGTATATCGTTTTCATGACTCAGGATGCTATTCCGGCTTCGAACGATTCCATCATTCAATTATGTAAACCCTTGATGGAGAATCAGAATATTGGTGTTACTTATGGAAGACAACTTCCAACCACCGAAGCAGGAGCTATTGGGAATCACGCAAGATTATTTAACTATCCAGCACACAGCCAAATGAAGACAAAAGCTGATATCCCTGTATTAGGAATTAAAACTATTTTTTGTTCAGATTCTTTTGCGGCATACAATAGGAATACATTGTTAGCTGCGGGTAATTTCCAGAATGTATCTTTTGGGGAAGATACATTAATGGCTGATAAAATTATTCATATGGACTATGCGGTATATTATAATAAAGACGCATGCGTTTATCATTCACATTATTTGACATTGAGAGAAGAATTTAAACGTAGTATTTTTATAGGCAGATTACATCGCCAGAACCATGCCGTGTTTGATTCTTATGGAAGAATTTCAGGTGAGGGAATGCGCTTTGTTAAATCGGAGATGTATATGTTGATTTCTCAAAATCAAATTAAATTATTGCCCAATGCATTATTTCACACTTTTTTTAAATTTTTAGGCTATCAATTAGGTAAAAACGGGATGTACTAGTGTTATATTAAAGGAGCAATGAACGTGTCGGATTCGATTTTGGTTACAGTGGCTATGGCAATATACAGACCTAATATAGAGTGGTTAAAAGAAGAACTGTCATCTATTGCTGCACAAACATATAAACATTTTCAAGTATATGCTTGGAATGACGACCCTAATGATGAGTACGACTATGATTTTTTGTTTTCTCAATATTTGAAGGATATTCCGTTCAGAATATATCATGGTTCACAAAATTTGGGGTCAAATAAAGTTTTCGAAAAATTGACAAGACTAGCTAAAACGCTTTATATTGCATACTGTGATCAGGATGATGTGTGGTTGCCAGAAAAGTTATCTGTTTTGTTGCATTTATTTGATGATGAAAATGTCACATTAGCGTGTAGCGATATGTATGTTATAGATGAAAATTCAAAGGTCGTATCTAATAGTATAACTAAAATTCGCCCACGACAAATTTTATACTCTGGGCCTGATATGATAGCACATCTTTTAGCTAAAAATTTTATTACAGGATGCACTATGATGATGAAGACAGAAATAGCGAGGAAAGCAATTCCATTTCCCCGATTCTTTTTTCATGATTGGTGGCTTGCTTCATTTGCAGCACTATTGGGAAAAATTAAAATTTCAGATAGGCCGTTAATGAATTACAGAGTTTATGAAGGGAATCAGTCAAAACCTTTGGCGAAAATCCATTCTAAAGCAGAATATCTTGAGAAATACATCATACCATATCGACAGTTTATAGAGTTAGTATCACGGTATTTTGCCGGAGATAAGCGACTTCAACCATATAAAAGATGGAGTGAGGTTCGTATCTCCTATTTTCAGCGTCCAACATGGAAAAATGCCAGTTATTTATGGAAAAGAAAAGATTGGGCTCCTTCTACGACAAAACTAGAATTGCTCTTACCATTTATTCCGTCATTTATTTTTTTACTTTTTTTACGAAAAATTCAATCATCACAATAGTTTAAAGAATAGAAAGGGAATTATGAATGTAAAGTTAGCAGGTGTCGTCATTTTATATCATCCAGATGCTGATGTATGGCATAATATTCAAAGTTATATCTCATCAGTGGAGAAGCTGTACGTTATAGATAATACAGAATGTCCCGACTCATCGCTTATCGCCCTATTAAAAAATGAGACTAAAATACAATACATTGCATTTTGCGAAAACAAAGGGATTGCATACGCCCTGAATTATGCACTGACAAAAGCGCAGTCTGATGGATATACATTTTTATTGACGATGGATCAGGATAGTTCGTTTACGCAAAATAATATATCTGCTTATGTAAAAAGGATCAGAGAATCCGAAAGCGCTATCAATACGATTATTTCCTATGCCATTAACTATGGCCCTTTAGACAAATCTAAATTAGAAAATCAAATTATTACATATTACATCACATCGGGATCTGTACTCAATGTTGATAAAGCTATTGCTTTAGGTATGTTTGATGAGAATTTATTTATTGACCAGGTTGATAGTGAATTTGCCTATCGTGCCAGAGTAAAAAAGCAGAAGATTATTACTTTTTTTGATATCTACATGCATCATCAGTTGGGAAATACGAAATGGTATCATGTAGGTGCGTATCAGTTTGCTGTTTTGAATCATAGTCCGGTGCGAAAATATTATATTTTTCGTAACCTAATATATGTAATGAGAAAATATCCGTTTCTAAAACACGCTTATTGTAAATATATTATTAAAGAATTTATCAAGGTTCTTTTTTTTGAAAAAGATAAATGGAAAAAAATAAAATGTATTTTTTTTGCTTTTTATGATGCTCATAATGGAAAATATGGGAAATGTACAATTAATGGTTGAGGTGGATTATGAACTGGATTTTGAAAAATAATTTATTTAAATATAAATGGCTGTTAGAGGAACTAGTGATTCGTGATTTGAAAATCAAATATCGTCGGTCTGTTCTGGGCTATTTATGGAGTGTATTAAACCCGTTATTAATGATGCTGGTATTAACTGTCGTATTTTCTACAGTTTTCCGTTTTGATATTCCTAATTATCCCGTATATTTATTGACCGGGCAATTATTATTTAATTTTTATAGTGAATCAACGACGATGGCGATGGATTCTATATTAAGTGGAGCTGCACTTATAAAAAAAGTATACCTTCCTAAATATATTTTTCCTTTATCCAGAGTATTATCCACGTTTACAACGTTGCTGTTTTCGTTGTTGGCATTGTTTATTGTCATGATAGTTACCAGTACAAGTTTCCATATTACGTTGATTTTATTACCTGTAGTTTTCTTATATATGTTGATTTTCTCATTAGGCGTCAGCTTAATATTAGCCGTGTCGGTTGTATATTTCCGGGATATTAAACATCTGTACGGGGTATTTTTATCCGCATTGAACTTTTTGACACCTATTTTTTATCCCACATCTATTTTACCAGAATGGTTAAAGTCATGGATGATCTTTAACCCATTGTATGATTATATTGAATTTCTAAGAGACATATTGCTTTACGGGAGATGGCCAACATGGGAAGAAAATTTACTATGTATTGCCTGTTCAATTGGATTCTTAGCAGTTGGCATGTGGGTTTTTGAAAAGCACCAAAAGAATTTTATACTTTATATTTGATTTAAGTGAGGATAATCATGGAAAATGCGGTAGAAATAAAAGATATATCTATGCGCTTTAACTTAGCAAAAGAACGCGTAGATAATATAAAAGAATGGGTTGTTAGAAAATTAAAAGGGAAGGGTGTATCGTTCGATGAATTTTGGGCGTTAAAAGATATTTCTCTAACTATCCCCAAAGGAGATTCGTTTGCTCTGATTGGGGCAAACGGCAGTGGTAAAAGTACCTTATTAAAAATTATTAGTGGTGTATTGACGCCTACTTGCGGCACCGTAACATTAAATGGTAGCCTTGCTCCCCTCATTGAATTAGGGGCTGGATTTGATATGGATCTCAGTGGTAGAGAAAATGTATTCCTGAACGGGGCTATTCTCGGATATAGCAAAAAAATGATGGAAGAAAAATATGATGAAATTATGGATTTTAGTGAATTAAGAGATTTTGAAGATGTACCTGTAAAAAATTATTCAAGTGGTATGATGGCACGACTGGGATTTTCCATTGCTACATTGGTAAAACCGGACATCTTGATTGTTGATGAAATTTTATCTGTTGGAGATCATGCTTTTCAGGAAAAATGTTCAAAAAGAATGGAAGAAATGATGAGTGGCGGAACGACTGTCATTTTAGTTTCCCATGATGAATCAATGGTAAAAAAAATCTGTCGTCATGCTGCCTGGATTAACAAGGGGCATTTAATGTTTGTAGGAGATAGTGAAATAGCAGTAAATCATTATCTTTCTAGTATTGGATAATTGATAAGGAGCTTCTAATGTTTGAGAAAATCAAAAAAATAAAAAAGTTATCTATTTATAATCCACAAGCTGTGACTGCATTAATAGTATTTTTATCAGGGCCACGAACGAAAATTCGTAAACTTATTATCATTTCTTTTAATGCCCTTTATCATGCAGGTAAACTCGCAAAAAAATGGAAGCATCGTAATAATATAAATTTATTAAATACTAGTAATAATATAAAATGGCCAGCAGTTTGTACACCATCGCAACATGCAGTAGCTGTTATTATTGCTGAGTTATCAATTCCTCAATGCAGAATGTATCGTGTTGATATCAAAAAAGAAATTTTAGAATCTTTAGGATATACAGTTTTCGTTACTTCGTGGCAAAATAGCGTTGAATCTATTAAATATATGCAATTGGCAGATTTTGTTATTTTTTATAGAGTCCCTTTCTTTGAAATTGTGAAAGAATACTATAATGAAGCTAACCGATTAAATATAAAAAAAATCTATGATGTTGATGATCTTATATTTGATGCTCCATTATATGAAAAATATTTAAAACAGTCTAACATGAAATTGAACCATGAGTTAAAAGAACTTTTGAATGGAGCTCAATTGTATCAGCAAGCAATAATTCATGCAGATGTTTTTTTAGCAAGTACAGAAGCATTAAAAAAAGTATATGATAAAATGCAATTACAGAAAAATTCGTACGTACTTCCTAATGGCTTAGCTAAAGAAATTCTTGACATCCGCAAAAATCAAAAAATAAGACCCTTTACGAATAAAATTCGAATTTTTTATGGGGCTGGTAGCAAGACTCATGATGCTGATTTTGAAGTAATTACTCGTCCAGTTGCTAAAATTTTACATGATTATAAAAATGTAGAATTGTATATTATTGGACAATTAGAATTAAATCCTATTTTTGATACGTATAAAAAGCAGATTCATCGTATATCGAGATTATCTTCAAAAAATTATTTTAATGAAATTAATCAGTATGATATTGCATTGATGCCCCTTACCAATACCTTTTTTAATGAATGTAAAAGTAATATTAAATATATAGAAGCATCAATATTGAATATTCCCTCAGTTGCTTCTGATATATATGAATTTCGTCATGCAATTGAAGATGGGGAAAATGGCTTTTTAGCTTCGACAGAAGAAGAATGGTATGCAAAAATTAGACAGTTAATTTTGGATAGTGATTTAAGAAAAAAGATTGCACAAAAAGCTTTTGAAAGATGCCAAAATCTTTATGGGCTTGACCAGCAAAAAAATATCTTTCAGAATTTATTGAAACATGAATGTCCTTTGGTGAAATCTGAAAATAAACTTAAAGTTCTCCAAGTTAATTTATATTATGGGGTGACATCGATTGGTGGAGCAACAGTAGTTGTAGAGAATCTTGCTAAGGAAATGGCAAAACTTGATGACAGTAATTTGGATGTAACTGTGTTTACTACTCACTCTATAGATATAGCTGGCATTGGAGCTTTGAGAAAATACGAATATGAAGGGGTTGCAGTGTATTCCTGCGCGTCTCAAGTTGAAGAAGGTACAGCTATAGAAAATTCAGTGATCTCCCGGTGTTTTGATGATGTAGTTGAAACAATAAAACCAGATATTGTACACTTTCATGCGGTTCAAGGATTTGGTTATGGATTGAGCAAAATTTGCATTAAAAAACATATCCCATATGTAATGACGCTACATGATAGTTGGTCTTTTTGCCCAAAACTTTTTATGGTTAACGAAAATGGTGAGCATTGCATAAAGGATGGTACTTCTGTTGACATATGTGAAGAACGTTGTCATTTTGAAGCTGATTGGATAGCGACTAGAAGAAATTATCTTTATGAAATGTTAAAGTCAGCCTCTCAATTGTATGTACCATCGTTTTATGCATCTGAACAAATGACAAAATTATATCCTGAATTTCAATTTGTAGTGAATAAAAATGGAATTGAAGAATTTAGTGGTAAATCTACAAAATCAAAACGAAATAAATTACGATTCCTATTTGTAGCAGGAGAAGCTGAAGTAAAAGGGTTTAACCTAATTTACAAAGCTCTAATGGAATTGTTAGGCTATGATTGGGAACTTGTTCTTCTTATGCCATCCGGTTCGCCAAAAGCGAAATGGTCTAAAAATCGAATTAAAATTTTAGAACGTCAAAACAGAGAGCAAATGAAACAGCTTTACAAAGATATAGATGTATTATTATTCCCATCACTTGGATATGAAAGTTTTGGACTTACTGTTAGAGAAGCTATTAGTTCTGATTGCTTTGTTATTGTCAGCGACTGTGGTGGCCCTGCTGAAGCTGTTGTAGACGGAGAAAATGGCATAATCGTTCCTAGAGGAAATTTAGAAGCATTAAAAAATGCCATCGAAGAAATTTTACAAAATCCTAGTGAATATATTAATTATAAGACTCAAAATTATGGAGATATTAGAAGCTATAAGGAACAAGCTGAGGAGTTGATTGGAATGTATGATAAATTATTATAATACATAATTTAAATATATAGATTAAGTCTGAATTGAATTAATAAAATATACTGGGAAATATTAGGTGACAAGAAATCTGTCATTTATAATTTGTTTGGGCAACATGCTGTTGATTCAAGTGCAATGATGAAGCTGCTCTTATCAAAAATAAAAAGATAAAAGCAACTTATAGAAGCAATCATTGCAATAGAGAATGTAAACAGCTTGATAAATATGGTACCTTTTGATCAGTCAAAACTGTAAAATTTTATTTTGTTTGAATATATTGAGCTATAGAATCTAAAGAAAGGGAAATGGTAATTTTGCTTCTGTAATTATCATACAATATAAGCATGAGTATTGGAATTATAGGAAACGATAAAAATAATAAATTGCTTGATTATAATAAAGAAAATAAATATTATGATCCATATGTAGATATTAATTTGAAGACTTTTAATGATAGCCATGCAATCTTATGTAAACAAGTTAAACAAAATTCTTTTGTATTAGACGTCGGTTGCGGTCAAGGAATAATCGGAAAAATATTGGAAAGGGAATTAAATTGTAGAGTATATGGAATAGAGTTAGATAAAACCGCTATTAATATAGCAAATAAAGAAAAGTGCTATAAAAAAATTTATAATTTTGATATTGCAGATCGCACTGGAAACGAATTTGAATTATTTGTTGCTGATAATTTAAAATTTGATTACATTATTTTTTCTGATGTTCTTGAGCATTTAATTAATCCAGCTGATACATTGCTTTTCTTCTTAAAATCATTAAATGAAAAAGGTAAAATATTGATAAGCTTACCTAATATATCTCATTATGACATTATTAATGGTTTACTAAACGATAAATTTAATTATTCCGATATGGGTATATTAGATAATACCCATTTACGTTTTTTTACAAAATATTCGTTTGCTGAATATATAGATTCAATAAATAAAAAATATAAGTTATCTATCGATTGTAAGCTTATCGGGCAAACAATCATTAAACCTCATTTTTATTCTAAATATCCCATGATTGACTCTTTGTTTTCTTTAAATCCACAGTTGCTAGTATTGTAAAATTTATTTATGCTTTTACCGAATAGTTTAGATACTTCATCACTGCATTCTCTCTTATCTGAAAACAAAATCGATTTAATCCAGAAATTGGAGGAAAATATAAAAAATAATTATTTATTAATTAATAAATACAATACTCTTATAAAAGAAAACAACATATTAAAAAATGATATAGAAAACATTAAGCAAATAAGTAGCGGTTATGAATCACGATTAAATGCCATTCTTAATAGTAATAGTTGGAAAGCTACATCACCTTTAAGAAAAATAACAGATACTTTAAAAAAAATAAAAATTGAATTAAAGTATTCATCGGATAAAAAGCCATCTATTATGTTTTTTGTTCATAGCTGGAGACGTTTAGATGATCCAAATAATACAGAAATAGGTGGTACCACTTTATATGTTTTAGACGTAATTCACAATATTAATAAAAAATTTCATTGTTATGTTCTTACTGTTATTAAAAACAAATATGTCCTCGTAACTTTCGAGAATCATAAAGAAATAATTTATGATTTAGGATTAAATGTAAAAGTGAAAAATTTTGATAGATATGACAAAGATTTTTATATAAACATCAAGCGTTTATTGATAAATTTAAATATTGATTTGTTACATATTAATCACATTATTGATTTTCCCTCAGATCTTCAATTGTTATCAAAAGAATTTCATACTATTACAACATTACATGATTACACATTTATTTGTCCTCGGTATTTTCTTATTAATGAGGAAAATAAACTGTGTAATGAATACCTAAACTGTAGTAAATGTGTTAAAAACCTTACAGAGATGGAATATAAAATTCGACATGATGCTTGTCAAAAATTACTATTGAATTCAGATTGGGTTATTGTACCAGATGATAGTATGATTAATGAATTTAATAAAGTGTATAAGTTAAAAAATATAAAAATTATCCCTCATGGAATAAATTTTAAAGAATATATAAAATTTGTTAAATATGATAGAAATAATAAAAAATCAAATGATTCTATTTTTAATATTGCATTCGTTGGCTGCGTTGATAACCATAAAGGTGGAGAAATTGTAAAAAAATTAATATTCCATACTAAGGACGAATCGATTAAATATCATATATTTGGAATTACTAGTGCAAATGAATTAAAACAAAATAAGCCGAACTATGAATTTCATGATAGATATAAAAAGAAAGATATACCATGGTTACTTAATAAATTTAAAATTGATTTAGTTTTATTTTTAAATCCGTGTAAAGAATCTTTTAGTTATACATTAAGTGAAGTTCTTTATGCAGGGATTCCTTGTTTATCATTTGATATAGGTGCAATTGGTAACCGAATAAAAACTAATCAAGTTGGTTGGGTCATACCACCTACTGATAATTACAAAACAATATTAAAAATGATTTTTCATATTAGGCAAAATCAAATATATCAAGAAGCAAAAAATAATGTTATAAATTATAAGGTCCCAGAGCTTTCAAATTCTCTTGATGAAATGAAAGATATTTATTATGCATATAAGAATGATAATACAAAAGATATTAGTACCCAAATGCTGTTTTTACGTCAATTCAATAAAGTATTAATGAGAGGGGAATGTGAAATATGATAGTATTTACATCTATTTGTATGAATTATCTACCCAAGGCACTAGTGTTAGGCCAATCTTTGAAAACGACTAATCCTAATATTAAGTTTTATATTGTTTTGCTTGAAAAAGCAATTCCTAATGATTGGCCAGAAATTGCTTCATCTTATGTTGATCAAGTTATTTTAGCAAAAGATTTAGGTTGGAAAGATTTTGATAAATATATTTTTAAACATTCAATAGTAGAAGCTGCTACTTCTGTTAAAGGTCAAGCTTTGATTTACATGCTTGAAAATATAGATAATAAAGTTATTTATATTGATCCGGATATAAAAGTTTATCATTCTCTAAATGAATTAGAAAAATTGCTTGATTCTAACAGTATTTTATTAACTCCACATTTAACTATTCCCGAAAGAAATAAAATTGATATAGATAATAATGAACTTTGTGCATTACAACATGGAGTTTACAATTTGGGCTTTTTAGGAGTAAAAAATGATTTAGAGGGTATGTCTTTTGCGAAATGGTGGAATTCTCGATTAAATTTATATTGTTATGATGATATTCCTCGTGGAATTTTTACCGATCAACGATGGATTGATTTAGCTCCTGCATATTTTAATGTTAAGATTATTAAAAATCCTGGTTACAACATGGCTCCCTGGAATTTATCAACAAGGCATTTGTCTATTATTGATAAAAAGGTTTTGGTTAATGAAAAATATGAACTTGTATTTTTCCATTATTCTGGTTTTGATAGTGGAGCAAATGAAACTGTTTTTAATTATTATGTAAAAGATAAGGAAAATATAATTTATAAATTAAGAAATAAATACATTGCTGAAATGAATAAATTCGGCCAGGAAACTTTTGGAAAACATGACTGGTCATACGGAATATATGAAAATGGAGAAAAGATTAATCCTGAAATCAGAGTATTATATAGAAATAAAAATTACTTTGAAAAAATAGATATTAACCCTTTTTTATTAAGTAATGAGCACTTATATAGTATGATGTGTCCGGAAGATAATGTTATTCCATATGTACCTAAATGGAAGCGTATTCTTAAATTATTTATACCTCTACGCATTAGGAGATGTATTAAAATATTATTGGGATTAGAATAATTTTGTAAAAGAGGTGTATTATAGATGAAAGGGATTGTATTAGCTGGGGGCAGCGGGACGCGGTTATATCCGCTGACGATGGTGACGTCTAAGCAGTTGTTGCCGGTGTATGATAAGCCGATGATTTATTATCCTTTGTCGACGTTGATGTTGGCTGGGATTCGGGATATTTTAATTATTTCGACGCCGACGGATTTGCCGAATTTTGAACGGCTCTTGGGGGATGGGTCGCGCTATGGTATCCATCTGAGTTATAAGGTGCAGCCGTCACCGGATGGATTGGCTCAGGCTTTTATTTTGGGCGAAGAATTCATCAATGGAGAATCTTGCGCCATGATTCTAGGGGACAATATCTTCTACGGTGCAGGTCTAACTAAACATTTGAGAAAAGCCGCTTCTAATATGGAGGGAGCTACAGTATTTGGCTATTACGTCGATGATCCGGAGCGGTTTGGTGTCATTGAATTTGACCAGAATGGCAAGGCAATTTCTATTGAAGAAAAGCCTCAGAATCCAAAGACCAATTATGCTGTTACCGGACTCTATTTTTACGATGAACATGTCTGTGAGTATGCGAAGCAGGTGAAACCTTCTGCTCGTGGGGAATTGGAAATTACTGATTTGAATAAAATATATTTGGAAAAAGGACAGCTTAACGTCATTACGTTAGGACGTGGGTATGCTTGGTTAGATACCGGTACGATGGAAAGTCTGAGCGTAGCAGGAGAATTTGTTAGAGCCGTTGAAACTAGAGCAGGGATTCATATAGCCGCATTAGAAGAAATTGCTTACCAGAAGGGCTGGATTGATTTGCTTACGTTGGAAGACAGTGCATCAAAATATGGTAAAAGTCCTTATGGTCAGTATTTGCGCAAGGTAGCTGAAGGGAAAATTTTGCCAGATGAGTAATATGTAATTAAAATATTATAAAAATGGGAGTGAACGATAGAATGAATATAATAATAACCGGCGGTGCCGGTTTCATTGGGTCGAATTTTGTGTTTCATATGTTGAAGAAACACTCGCAGGACCGGGTGATTTGTTTGGATAAGTTGACGTATGCTGGGAATTTGTCTACGTTGGCACCGGTTATGGATCAGGATAATTTCCGTTTTGTCAAGGCTGATATTTGTGACCGCAATGCGGTTTATCGGTTGTTTGAAGAGGAGCATCCTGATGTAATCGTCAATTTTGCGGCGGAATCGCATGTCGACCGGTCTATTGAGAATCCGGCGATTTTCTTGGAAACGAATATCATGGGGACGGCTGTCCTCATGGATGCCTGCCGCAAGTACGGTATTCAGCGGTATCATCAGGTATCGACGGATGAAGTTTATGGGGATTTGCCCTTGGACCGGCCGGATTTGTTCTTTACGGAAACGACGCCGATCCACACGTCCAGTCCGTATAGTTCCTCCAAGGCTTCGGCTGACCTCCTGGTTCTGGCTTATCATCGGACCTATGGGTTGCCGGTGACCATCAGCCGCTGCTCCAACAACTATGGACCTTATCATTTCCCGGAAAAGCTGATTCCCCTCATGATTATCAATGCCTTGCATGACAAGCCGCTGCCTGTCTATGGAGACGGCCTCAATGTCCGCGACTGGCTCTATGTCGAAGACCATTGCCGGGCCATCGACCTCATCCTCCAGAAGGGCCGTGTCGGCGAAGTCTATAACGTCGGCGGCCACAATGAAATGAGGAATATCGACATCGTCAAATTGATTTGCAAAGAACTGGGAAAACCGGAAAGCCTCATCCATCATGTTACGGATCGTAAAGGCCATGACCGCCGCTACGCCATCGACCCGACGAAAATTCATGAAGAATTGGGCTGGCTGCCGGAAACGAAATTCGCCGACGGTATCAAAAAGACTATCCAGTGGTACTTGGACCACGAAGATTGGTGGCAGCCCATCATTTCAGGGGAATACCAGCAGTATTATCAGAAGATGTATGGGAGTCGAGGCTAGGAGCCTCGACGCAGGCCGCAGTTCGCTGCGGACTCAGATGCGGCTTTGCTGCGATAGACTCAGGGGTGATACATTGCCTCGAGGTACCCTCGGCTCGTAAGGAAAGAAACCTATCATCGAAATTGGTCCCGGTTTTGCGTAGGGGCCGTCCCAAAGGGCGGCCCGTTGCGAACAGTTGGCATATACTCGTGTAGGCAATGTTGACATGTAGTATGTTGTGCATTGTTATTCCGAACGGGCGTACATGTGGTCGCCTCTATAGTTGATTTGCTTTTGATGCATAATCAACGGATCCACAGAAGTCACGGCTTACCATTATACCGGAGTAGGCTGTGTACGAAATTCACGGCGGGACGCCCGCCGCTGCTGTAACTGCCCTGCATCTCTCGATAGTACCTGGCGGGCTAGAAAGGCTCTGGGCGTCCCCTACGAAATCGCATGCAGGCGATGGATATGAATGCAGTTTGCAGGTCGCAGTAGTTCGCCTTGGGATATTTTCGGCCCTTCGCAGGGGAACTTTCGATGAACGATGAACGAACTACGATGAACGATAAGAGCGGACTGCGAACTGCGAACTGCGGTCCGGTCTGCGTTTATTTGATAATGACGATGGAATAAGATAGTATGAAGGGAGAAAACCACTCTATGAAAATATTTGTAACAGGTGTGAATGGCCAGTTGGGTCATGATGTGATGAATGAGCTGGCTTTGCGGGGGCATGTCGGTATCGGCAGTGATTTGGCTCCGGCTTACAGCGGTATGGCTGATGGGACGGCGGTGACGACGGCACCGTATGTGTCTTTGGATATTACCGACGCGGATGCGGTACGGCGTGTCATTTCGGACGTCCAGCCCGATGCGGTCATTCATTGTGCAGCTTGGACGGCTGTCGATATGGCCGAAGATGACGACAAAGTGGCTCAGGTCCGGGCGGTCAATGCCGGTGGGACGCAGCATATTGCCGATGTCTGCAAGGAATTGGACTGCAAGATGCTCTATCTCAGTACGGATTATGTGTTCAACGGGCTGGGGACGGAGCCGTGGCAGCCGGACTGCAAGGATTACCAGCCCCTCAACGTTTATGGACAGACCAAGCTCGAAGGGGAATTGGCCGTTTCGCAGACGCTGGAAAAATATTTTATCGTCCGCATTGCCTGGGTATTCGGACAGAACGGTAAGAATTTCGTCAAGACTATGCTCAATGTCGGCAAGACGCACGATACGGTCCGCGTCGTCAATGACCAGATCGGGACACCGACGTATACTTTTGATTTGGCCCGGCTGTTAGTCGATATGATTGAAAGCGATAAATACGGCTATTACCATGCGACTAACGAAGGCGGCTATATTTCCTGGTATGATTTTACCTGTGAAATCTATCGTCAGGCCGGTTATACGACGAAAGTCATCCCCGTCACGACGGAAGAATACGGCCTGTCGAAAGCCAAACGACCCTTTAATTCCCGATTGGATAAGAGCAAACTCGTCGCCAACGGATTCCGGCCGCTGCCCGACTGGAAAGACGCCTTGCGGAGGTATTTAAAAGGCCGGGACTAAAGTCCCGGCCGCAGGTCGCAGGTCGCCGCGGTCCTGCGGACCGCAAAAAAATACAATGCCCCGATTGGGGCATTTTTACGAGCTGAGGGTTGCTCGAGGCGATGTTGTTACTTTGAATTTGTTGCCGCGAAGCGGCATCTGAATCCGGGACGGCCTGCGAACGGCGAACTGCGGTCTGCGTTTACTTTTACTTAAATATGTTATAATAAAGGAAACATGCATGAAGGGAGATATAACAATGGGTCAGATAAAGGTTGAAAAGAATGTGGGCGGCATTGACGGGCTTTGTGTCATTATGCCGACGGTTCATGGTGATGGCCGTGGATATTTTATGGAAACGTATAATCAGAAGGACATGGAGGAAGCGGGATTCCATATTAATTTTGTTCAGGATAATCAGTCTATGTCGACAAAAGGGGTCTTGCGGGGGCTTCATTTCCAGAAACATTTTCCCCAGTGCAAGCTCGTCCGTGCTGTCCGCGGCAGTGTTTTCGATGTGGCTGTCGATTTGCGCCGTGATTCCAAGACGTATGGTAAATGGTACGGTGTCGAATTGACGGAAGAAAATAAGAAGCAGTTCCTCATTCCCGAAGGCTTTGCCCATGGGTTCCTGGTCCTCAGCGACGTGGCGGAATTCTGCTATAAGGTCAATGATTTCTGGCATCCCAATGATGAAGGCGGTATGGCCTGGAATGATCCGGAAATCGGCATCCAGTGGCCCCAGCTCGTCGGCGAATATCAGGGTTCGCCCAGCGCCGACGGTTATCATCTCGAAGACGGGACGCCGTTGAATTTGAGCGATAAAGACCAGCAGTGGCTGGGGCTGAAAGATACTTTTAAATTTTAACTCTTAATATTATTGCTTTTGTAGATAGTGTGTGAACTTTTAAAGATAGTTGTAATTTTAGAAAAATTAATAGATTTTAGCTATTTCCTCCTTCTATGAGATTCCTTGTATCAACAAGTACAGGTATCTACAGAAGCCATCAATATATTAGGCGGATAGATAGTTTACGAAATATACTGTATAAACTTTTTAATTAAAATTAGTCTTATATAAATTTAAAGAAAGGAACGGATAGTTTTGCTTCTGTAATTATCATATATAAGGATACCATGCCAAGAGTTAATGTACGATTTGATTATTACAAGGTTACGCTAAGTGAAAATGCAGCAAAAGAAGTTGATATAGCTCCTTTACTGGGCAAATTTAAGACATTTTCGGATGAAGACAGAACGATGGAGTATGTACAATCAAATATCATCAAATTGTTAAAGGTAGAATATCATGAACGCTATACTTATTCGTATTTGGGAGAAACCGTTAAAACGGTTTCTTTTCCCTTTTGGTATGTAGTATTTACACGTAGTAGGCCAGATCTTCCAGGGGTTCTTAAAGAGAAAGCAACTGAATTAGTTCCATTAAAACTTCCAGATGATGAATATATATCTGATCATACGGTATTTATTTATGATCCGCACACTTGCGTTGCTATTATACAACGGAATATGGCCGGAACGCCTGCGTCTGCGATTCAGAAGATGTTTAATATGCATCTAATAAATAAAAATAGTTTCATCAATTTAACACCTATTATGGATGAAACTGCACTAGCTAGGGCTCAACAGCAAGTTTTTCATAGGTCGATTACAGTTCGCTCTTCTAATATCCAACAGATAAGCTCCGAATTAGATGAATCGTCACCGATGAAAGCAATTATGGAGTCCTCTTTGGGGTTCATTGAAAATCCTCAAATGCCACTTCAAGTAGAAATATGTATTAAAATTCCGGGAAGAGGAAGAAAAGTATCTTTAAAAGACAAAGTAATTGATAATTTAATAGCAAAGCTTGGTTCATGTACTTCAGATAAAATTATAGATAAGCTAGTTGTGAAAGGGGCAACAGATGAACAGGCACCAATTGAAGAAATTGATTTAATCAGTGATGTACTACGAGGTTGCGTAGCCTTCAATACTGATAAGTCAAGATTTATTCATGCAGATTATATTATGGAAAAAATGTTGCATGATTATGTTGCTAAAAGATCTCTCTTTTTGTAATTATTTTGTACTTCTTATATCGAGGAGATGATATTATGACAAAAAAAATAATTAGGAAAAGTATAGAGAGAAATGCAGCGATTATATCTTCTAGTGCAATGTTTTTTTTGTTAATTATCATCCAAAAATTTACTAATTATTCAATTGAATATGATAAATTTCAAATTTTACTGAACATTTCTATGGCTTTATCAGGTATTTATTTGGGATTTACAGGTACTGTAATTGGTGCATTTATATCAATACTAGGTTCAAAGTTAATGGAACAGCTTTATCAATTTAATGCTGATAAAGACCTTATAAAGTACATTAATACATCTGTTTGCATGAGTATAATACTATTTTGTATATCCATTCCGATGCTGTTTTTTTCATATGAATCATTTTTACAGAGGTATATGCTATGCGTTTCAATATGGTGGATAATTTTTATAGCAGCATTTGTTGCTGCATTTCGCATTGTATACTATTTGGGAGTTATTTTGATAACTTTGAATAAGTACAATAAGAAAAAATATATATATGAGCACAAGCGGAGCTCAATAGATCCGAATGATGTATCTAACCACCCTACTTATAAATCTCCATATGATTTATAGTAGCATAAGAGTGTATAAAATAGTTTAAGTTAAAATAGAATTGAATTTGAGGAGCGCAAAAAATGATAATTGAAAAATTGAGAGATGAAATTATTAATGAATTAGAGAATATATGGACGAGAGAGGAAATAGAGAAGTATATCAATCAATTAAGAAATAAAAATGAAGAAATGTTGAGACAATTACAAAAGGAAAATAGTAATATACCTAATAGATCTGATGAACGAAATTTAGAAATAGAAACTCAAGATTTATTGGATTTATATTTAGCTTATTATTTTAGAAGAATACCGGTAAAAAAATATAAAGTCAAAGTATCTAAGGAAATTGAAAACTTAGTAGATAATGATTGTAAAAATACCGTAGTAAACATAAAAAATGATTTAGAAAAGGGAAAAGATATAAATGCTAGAGTAAGCAGAGGCATTTTGAAGTTTGAAAGCAATGATAAAATGTTGAATAGATGGGGATTGTATCATCTTCATTTGGGGAATAAAATGGAGAAGGATGGTTTTATTCAAAGAACAGGAAAATTATTAATTATATATGTTAATAAATATAAGAATACTGTATATTTTTTGGCAGTAGCCCCGGGCCATGGAAAAAACTATCCAGATACATTTATTGATTCGGAATATCTAAAGACTTTAGTAGAAAATTGGAAAGAAGTAAAGGGAGAGTTAGAATGCGAAAGTATTACTGGGATAGGTCCTGAAATGAAGGACGAAGATATGAAAAAAATATTAGAACGCAGTAATGTAAATTTATGTGTGGTCAAGAGTGGGAATGTTTTGATTACTCCTCCTGGACTTGGCACAGCAATGGACGGGAGCAGTATAGAAGTAAGACGTCTTAGTATGCGTATAGTAAAGAAGTGTAAAGCACTTGAAAAAATGTATGGAGATAAATTAGGCATAGAAATAAGTCAAGATAGGGTATTTTTATTAAAGGGAAATCAAAAAATATGCCTATAGATATTGAATATAAACATAAATGAGTGTGATATCGTCGTATTAAGTGGTTTTTACTTCGTGCGACGTTTTATTCTACATCCATTGTGAATCAAGTTAAATAAAGTCTGGGGGTATACTATAAAAGATTGATGGTGTAAAATAATTGTGGGGAAACTTTAATGCATTAAAGAGAATATAAAAAGAGAAGGGATAAGGTAAAATATATTTCGCAAATTCAATTTCATAAAAAATAGACATAGTCTATTGCCGCTAGTACAATTAAGTTACCACACCAAATTCGTAAGGAGGCAATAGACCATGTCTGGTAATATTATACAACTTAATGAGGATCTTATAAAGAATAATTTAAAGGATCTTGTACGCAACCGTGTAGAGGAAACACTGAACGACCTGCTCGACTACGAGGCGGATGAACTCGTCCGCGCTGGCAAGTATGAGCGAACGGGAGACCGTAAGGGCTACCGTTCCGGTCATTACGAGCGGAATTTTGGCACGACTTCCGGCGAAGTCAGATTACGCGTGCTGAAGCTCAAGGGCATCCAGTTTGAGACGGCCATCATCGAGCGCTATAAACGCCGTGAATGCTCTGTCGAGGAAGCCCTTATTGAGATGTATCTGGCCGGCGTATCCGTGCGCCGTGTCGAAGATATCACCGAATTGCTTTGGGGCACAAAGGTCTCCTCTGGCACCATCAGCCATCTCAACCAGAAGGCATACAAGCACATCGAGGAATGGCGTCAGCGTCCTTTAACGGGGGAATATCCGTATGTTTATGTCGACGGCATTTACCTCAAGCGCTGCTGGGGTGGCGAAATCCAGAATGTCTCCGTTTTAGTCGCTATTGGCGTCAATAAAGACGGGTTCCGTGAGATTCTCGGAGCAGCAGAAGGCATGAAAGAAGACAGGGAAAGCTGGTTGAACTTCTTCACCTGGCTCAAAGGCCGTGGCCTTGCAGGCGTGCGTCTCATTATCGGCGATAAATGCCTTGGCATGCTGGAAAGCATCCCTGTAGTCTTTCCTGAAGCCAAATACCAACGCTGCACGGTCCATTTTTACCGGAACGTCTTCATAGTGACGCCAAAGACTAAGATGAAGCAGGTTACCTTAATGCTCAAGGCAATCCACGCGCAGGAGAGCAAGGAAGCTGCACAGGAAAAGGCGGTCTCCATTGCCGCCAAGCTCCGTGAAATGAAGCTTTTATCCGCAGCCAAGAAAGTCGAGGACAGCGTGGGCAAAACCTTGACCTATATGGATTTTCCAACAGAACACTGGATCCGGATCCGCACGAATAACCTAACAGAACGGGTGAATCGCGAGATACGCCGCCGTACACGGGCCATTGGTGCCTTTCCTGACGGCGACAGTGCTTTGATGCTCGTCTGTGCTAGACTTCGTCATGTTGCCGCCTCGGAATGGGGCTCAAAATGCTATATGGACATGGAGCATCTATTCAAGATGGAAATTGAGCAGCCAAATGACGAGGAAATTCCATACATCTGATGCCGATATTTACTGGCGGATGAAATGAATTTGCGAAAGAATCTTGACACTACCGATGCCGATGGGATAACTGTCGGCATTTTTTATGAACAATCGTTATCTTGCTAATGTATCGGCATTATGTTATTCTATGAATAGAAAAAACGTTCGATTAATAGCATATGACTTTATGGAGCATAAAAAATGGATTTATCGAATTTACTGAATTATTATGGAATTTTTAGCTCATTGTTGGTAGGTATAATTTCTGTAGTTGGTACGTATGTGGTCAATAAGTATAATTCTAAGCAAAATTATAAAAATTCATACAAAAATATGCTTATTGAAAGAAAGCTTAGGGCTATCGAAGCACTATTTAAGGTAATGCAGAATTTTACAACTGTAACGGATAGAGATGGCTGGTTTTCTTGGATGAATCATCTAGAAGAATTAGATAAGATTTTAATAGATTTCAAGAACATAGAAAAAGATTTAGTATGGTTTCCGATTCAATTTAGGAATCAAATTACATTGTTTGATAATCACTTACGCCGTTATCGCCGGAATATATTGGAAAACAATTACGGCAAGGATATTACAGCGTATAAAGATCAGGAAGCTGATAATTTTGTTATCGAAAGGTCAAAAATTGAAGAACAGCTTTATGCATTTTTGTCGGATGAAACGGATGTCATCAAAGTGTTTAAGAGCAACAGCGACTTTTTGAAGCATGTGGAATGGAAACGTGATAAATATGGTAATGAATAGATTAAGAAACTTTGTGAAGAATGTGGCTGTGACTCATTTTTCTATTAAGCTTTTCCTGGTTTATGCAGTTTCCGTCATCGTATTTAAGGGGATAAATCTGTCATTTCCGCTGTATCTGCTGCTGTTGGTCATGGGCTGGGGGATTAGTCTGGCTGCGTATCCGTGCAGAAAGAATCGGTTTTATCAGCGGACTGTTTTAGCCTTTGTTGTTGCCAATGTTTTAGGCTTTATCACTGCACAGTATGAGAATCTTGCAATGTTTATTGAAAATATTTCTTTTAGCATTCCTGCAAGAGGGTTGCTGATGGTGTTGGCTGCCGAATTTATTTGTGTAATGGTACAGCTTCAGCGGCATGGTGCTGCGGTGACGGACGATGAGCAGCCGGAACTTTTTGAGGAACATCGCTATGATTTGCAGCGGGTGAAAGGGCTGTTGGCCAGTACGCCGATTTTTGGCATCGATTCTTCTTGGGGAAATGGGAAATCTTTTGTCGTCGATTATCTTGTCAAAGAGCCGGATATACAGGCGGCATATTTTGTCATTAAGATAGAAGCGCTGGCTTATCAATTTGAGGAATTCGACAGTATCCTGATTCATAAATTGGATGCGCTGCTGCAGGAGAATGGTGTTTTTTCTATCTATTCCGAAGAAATCCAGGAAGCGGCCGATAAGTCACTGTTGGGGCGGATTTTATATTACTTCTTCAGGCGCGGCGATTCCAGCCGGACGTCTACTTTTGAAAGCTTGAGGACGGCGCTGGCTACGCTGTCGAAAAAGGTCCTGATTATTTATGAAGATTTGGAACGAGTCGGGAAACCGGATTTAATCAAGCGCCTTTTTGCTATTTCAGAGCGCTTGGTGGGGAAGAATGTCCAGGTGATCTACGAATACGATGGCCGGCAGCTGGATGAACAGGGCTTGGAGCGAGCCTATCGAGAGAGATATATTCCGCTGGAAATGAATTTGACGCCGATCCGCTATGAATCCATGGTTGAGTATGTCTGGGATGAACTGCGGATGGAGACGATTGACAGGACTGTAGATATCGATAGCACGAAAACTATCAAAGGGGCTGTTTGCCATATGGGGATGGTTCCTTTTTCGGGACTATTCCCGAAATTACAAGCGATGGCGACGGTGAACATAGACAAAAATGCTTTAACCGTGCGAAGAATGCGAATTTTTCTGACTGAGTTAAAAAGCTATTTGGCATCGCATGAAAAGTTATCGTCCAATGAAATTAGCATTGTCATTGCCTTTTATTTTATCAAGCATTTTATGTATGAACAATTTCAGTGTTTGAAAGTGGGAAAAACGCTGGAAGAGACGTTTTTATTTTCTATCCAAGGTCAAGAGTATACTTTAGAGATGCTGGCAGATCTTCTCATTGATGAAGAAAGCAGGAAAAAAGTAGAAAACACATTAGTCCATCAAGATGATGTTGCCAGGACGTATACCGTTTACTGCTTATTCCGTATCGATGCTTTTGATTACTATCGTCTAGCTGAGGCGAAAATCAAAAAAGAAGAGATTACAGAAAATGAAATGTTGGATTTCCAGAAACGGGAAGAAAAGAGAGAAAAGACGAACCGTTTGATTTGGAATTTGTTGGCTAATGGCGAATCGGAGTATACTGATGCGGAAGCTTGCGTGCGTAAATTCGAAAAAGATGTTTTGAATGTTCCACGTAGACAGCAGAGAAAGGCTTGGAATGCATATTCTAATGATTTGTATAATAGCAGGGGCATAAAAAATAACACGACCATTTTCAAGATAGGAAACGAACCTATTCTGGATATGGCGAAGGCTTTATATGTAATTGATCCAAAGCTTGATACGTGGAAAAAATTCATATCTTTTTTGCAGGATTATTGGCAGGAGAATCACCTTGGGCTGAATTGTAATTTCATAAAGATTTGCCAGTATTTTCCTAATTACAATATCGATTTGTTTATGAATGTTATCAAGGTATTTATAGCTATCCCTATTGCAGGAAATTTCAATGATTTTGATGGCTACTATAGCTTTTTAGCAAAATATATCAATGGAATTTTTAAAATCGGTATTCTTCGATCATCAGAAACTCGATTGACAGAAAGGGATATCAGAGAGCTTCGTAAAGATGGGGATATTACGGGATTTCTTGTTGAAATTATTCAGCGCATCATCAAGAGGCTAAGAAATGAACGTAAGAAATTCGATTCGGATACCTTTCATGATGACATTGATACGATTATAAGTTTTCTTGAACGTAATATTGCTGTTATGCGGAATCCAGAAAAAGCTCCGGATAATCAGCCAAAAGTTAATATCCGATTTAGTGGTGAACGTGTTAATCAAAAGGTTATTGATGAAATTTTGCAGATATTATTTGCGAATATGCCTGATGAAGAAAAGCATGAACGATTTAAAGTCGCGATTAAGACGGCTTATGCGGAACGTAAGTTGACATATGACGATGTTCGGTATTTGTACAATGAAGCGGGACTTAAAATGGATAATCAAAAATTTGCAGATTATTATTAAAGACTGGAGAGAGGGAGAAAGCTATGTTGGAAAGCAAAAGCTATATCGCGACACCGCCGGGTGTTATGATTCAAGAACAGCTTGATGACCGAGGCATGACTCAGAAGGAATTTGCAAAGCGTAGCTATCGAGAAAACAGGCATTTCCCGTTTCCTCAACGTAGAAAAAGTAGTCGGTCATGAAGTCGATGGAAAATCAGCCATGCTGGGACGCTATATCCTGACACCGGACATCTTTGAAATCCTGCGCCGCGTCCAATCCGATGAAAACGGCGAAATCTGATTAGCCGATGCCCTAAAACTCATGGCCAGCCGCCAAGCCGTCTACACGTGCGAAATCAAAGGAAAACGCTACGACATCGGTAATAAATTAGATTACCTCAAAGCAACAGTAGAATATGCCTTGCGGCGCCCTGAATTAAAAGAGACCTTTCGGACTTATCTGAACCAATACATATGATGAAAAAAACCATGGACTTTCTAAGTTCATGGCTTTTTCAAATTTCGGGACATTACGGGAGACTATGAGTTTTCTTGATAAATTTCCGTCGATATGATATATTGTCATTGGAAAATTTGTTCGCTTAGAGTTCCAAAACATTTTTAATGGATTGTGACGGAATTAATCAGGCAGAGCTTTGAAATTGCTGATTTTATAGTTATGGGAATCAAATTATCGGTTAAGGGAGGGAATCTTAATGAAGGCCATTTGTTATCATAATACTAAATTAACGTTACCTAATTGGAATCCTAATGATCAGTTAAATGAAGAATGTCCCTTGGGGTTTGCTTATGAATCAGGCGATTTCTATGTTCATATGTATGGTAGAGGAGACGGACTGTATACTGTTTCGCCCGGAATTACCGCAATTGAAGGAAAAACAGCAGGGAGTTCACTTGAGCAATGGGCAGTCAAGCGATTTGGTGCGGAAAATATTCAGACAATGTGCGAGGAAGTTGGAGTTACGCATCCTTCTATCTGGAGACCAGGACTATATACATATGATGAGCTGCGACAGGGCCTCCATTACTTACCTTTTAAAAAAGAAGATGAAGATCAGGCATTGTTTCTGTTACTTCAAAAACTTATTAATATATTCACTTATATAGAGCCGGCAGACTGTAACTTATCCTGTTATGGACATCGAATCAGAGAACTGATTATCCTTTCTTCTACGGAGTTTGAAAATCAGTGTAGGAATATATTGAGAGCAAATAATATTTCTCCACAAGGAAAAGATTATATGTCAAAGGATTTTGTGAAGTTAAACGCATTGGCTCATCTTACTGAATATGAAATTATGTTTAAACCTTTTGCGAACTTGCGTCCGTTTAAACCTTTCGATAATTGGAATGAGGAAAGACCTACTCAATCTCTTGTATGGTATGATAAATATAATCGCGTAAAGCATGATCGGACAAATGATTTTTCAGCTGCTTCACTGGAAACTGCGTTAAATGCTATAGCAGCTAATATTATTTTATATTCAGTACAATTTGGACCTTATTTGCTTTCTAATTTTTCTTCTGTCTTGTCCAGTTATTTTAACCAATATATTCGTTTATCATTAGTGAATCCGGATATTACAACTTTTTATATTCCAAAGCTTGAGTTCAATGATAATATAACAAAAGATTATTTTGTTTGTGATGCGTTCCGCGCAAGATTCATAAAACCATGGACTGTCATATCATGTGAATGATAATAGAGAAGTGAGCCATTTAAGACATTCGTAATCATGAAAAGTGAGCCAACTCTAAAAATCACTTTTTTCACCGCAGGAAATTTTATGACTTCTTGAAATTTTCAATATGATTTATTTATGAAATTATCATATAATTGTGGTATAATGATATCAATACATGTAGTTGCTTATGGGAGTAATTTTTTCTGTAATTTTTCTTGGGTTAAGTATCACTCTTGATATAAAAAATCCTTTTTGTAAAAATGTTTTATTGAATTTACAATTGAATTTAAAGGAGTGTGTTGTCATTATGACGATTTTTCCCGTTAATCTTTTGGTGGAAAATGGCGTATGCGGGTGTGATTTTTTCCATTTTGGAGTTGCAGGAAGAATTTCCTTTTAATCATAAGGTATACACGCCATTGGGGTTAAATCCCCACACACCCACCACTTATTTATCTGAAAAATTGCAATTCTACTTGAGTTGCAGTTTTTCAGATTTTTTATCTAGTATGCGTGTGTTTTGCCAGTGAAAAATTGTATTACGACCTTATAGCTTCGCAAACGGTTGAAAGGGAATGTAAAAAAATAAAGGAGTTGAATCTGATTATTTTGTATGAACTAATATGTTCATTGAAATATTAGTTATATGATTTTTTGTGTTTTCATTAAATCCAGTACCACTTTAATCGGATTGCTAATTTATTCATTGTAAAGGAATGTTTTCTTGCAAAGTCGTTATTAATAGTTTTATTCTTGATCAAAAAGAATATTCATGCAATTATATGTAACAACTAAAGGTAGGAATCAGTTCATATAAATAGTGGCCGAAAGCAATAGACCGAAATTTTTATTATAGTGATGGTACATATATGGAGAAAATAAAAATGAAAAAATATTATCAGTATTATCTCGATATAACAGGAGACAAGTTGTTTGAAGGTCTTTTAGGGTATGGCATGTTTTCAGATCGATTGCCACCTATTTTTTCTTCTACTGATTTTTTTGAGAAAAGCAGTAAAATTGAACAACATTTACAATCAGATAAGAAATGTCATGATTATTTGAGTTTCAATGTATTAAGAAATACTGGCGATTATAGAACTATTAATATACCTAACCCGATTGCTTATTACCACCTATGTTGTTTTTTACGAGAAAATTGGAATGAAATTCAAAATTATTTTAAAGCAACTACCAATGATCAAGATATTAATATCAGTCAAATTCATTTACAGTATAGGGGAAATAGAAAAAGCCTTTTTGAAATGAAATCATATGAATCAAAGTATGAATTAGCTACAGAAGATAGCTTGATAGTTGGGAAAAGATATTGTGTAACCGCTGATATTTCTTCTTGCTTTCCTAGTATTTATACTCATGCAATTCCTTGGGCATTAATTGGAAAAAATAAAGCGAAAAAGGAAAGGAGTAATGACTACTGGTATAATGGCCTGGATAAATGGTGCAGAAACGTTACTAATGGGGAGACGCATGGAATATTAATTGGGCCACATTATTCAAACTTAATTTCAGAAATTGTTCTCACGAAAATAGATCAAAAAATCATGTCCAATAAATGGCAGTTTGTTCGATACATTGATGATTTTCATTGCTATACAAAAAGTGAAAATGATGCAAATGCATTTTTAATACAGTTATATAAAGCATTGCAAGAATTTGGGTTAATATTGAATAGGAAAAAGATTTCAATTACAAAATTACCTCAAATTAATAAGGATGCTTGGATTTCAGTACTTAATTCTGATGAAATTGTGGAGGATAAAGAAATAACTAGTTGTCGTAAATTAAAAGCTTTTTTTGATAAAACATTGAAATTAATTACTGAAAATGATGATAATATAGCTATACTTAATTATGCAATAAAAATTATATCTAGCAAAAAAATGGTTTCTAAAGTGGAGAAATATTTTATTGAATATGTATTTCATTTAATTTTTATTTATCCCTATTTGATTACTATACTAAATAAATGTGTGTTAAAAAAGTATGAAATATCACAAATAAAACTAGAGAAGTATATATCATTATTGTATAGTGAAGGAAGAGAGCAGGGCAATATTGAGGAACAATGTTATGCGATTTATTATGCTATTATTTATAATCTGCATATAATTTCACTTGAAAATTTGTTTAAAAGTGTTCAAATGGAAATGAGTAAAGAGTTAGATGAAGATAATAATGGAATACTTAATTTATTGATATGGTGTTATTTTAAAAATAAGAAACAAAATGATGTAGTAGAAACAATCGAAGACTATGCAGCTACATTGACAAATGAAAGAGGAGGAAATATAGATGATAATTGGCTTTTTCTTTATGAAACAGTACCTAAAAATAAATTAAATCAACCTTATAAGGCTATGAAAGACGAATCTATTTCTTTTTTATCACCTGAATTAAAGGAATATATAGATAATATGGATACATAATCCTATCAAAAAATAGCGAAACACGGGGCATAAACATTTTTTTATGAGCAACTGATAGATTGTGATAATAAAACGTATCTTTAGTTACATCGCTTTACAACTTTTGTGCCATTACGGTAGTTTGTGAATAGCGTTTGTACAAGGCTTGAACTAAGTCCGTTGAAATCTTAAGGCATAATGAATTCAGCGCGCTACTCTTTTGAGTTGATGTGTTTTAGTGAATTCGTTATACTTCAAAGTATGATTACGCGATATTTATTCGTCTTTAAATTGTTGCATATAAGTGGTTTATGATTTGCTCTATGAATAGAAAGGAGGTCATGCTATGGATAGAAAGGTTATAACGCTGAATCATTTAGATTCTTTCACAAAGACTTTTTATGAAGAATCAAGGAGGATGATTCGTTCTGCCATGGCAGAACATAATCTTATCATTTTTGTCGGTGCAGGAGTGTCATTAGATTCGGGTATGCCGTCTTGGAGTCAAGCGATTTCGCAGATTGCAAAGAAATTGGATGTTTCTCCTGGTGATATCGACAATCTGAAAATTCCCCAATATTATTTTAATGCCAGAGGGAAAAATGATTATACGCAGCTGATACATCAAATTTTCAAGTATGGAATTCATTTACAAACAATGCCCGTGCATAAAAAAATTATCGAATTTAATGCAGATGTGATGATTACAACAAATTATGATCATCTTTTGGAGCAGGCAGCAGAAGAATCTGGCGAAATCCTATATGTCGCTAGCAAAGATAGCGAACTTCCTTATAAGCGGGGAGCAGAACTTATTAAGATGCATGGTGATTTTGAGCATGATAATTTTGTACTTAAAGAGGATGATTACCTGAACTATGAGCAGAACTTTCGCCTCATAAAAAACTACATTACTTCGCTGGCAGGGACTAAAACTATATTATTTATAGGCTATAGTTTTAATGATCCTGATTTGAAGCAGATCTTTTCATGGCTCAAAAATATACTTCTGGGAGATTTTAGACATGCTTATATGATATCGGTTGGTCAGTATGACCGGTATGAGGAAAATTATTATAAAAACTTTGGAATCACTACCATCTATGCGAGCTTGTTTCAAAATGACGGAGAAAAACTTTCCAAAACGGAAAATCTTAATCGCGTTTTAGATTGGCTATTACAGGATGATTCCTTGGGAACTATTCTTGATGAACTGTGGAGAAAAATTGGTGTATATCATTATATGAAAGTGCCTTATGCTAATCATGTTATTGACTATTTAAAACCTCATTTTGAGGTAAGAATAGATTATTCTGGTGATTTTTCTTTTGAATTTATGCTATTTCCGAGAATACCTCCGCGTGACATAATATTATCAAAGCAAAATGGTTTGACTGAACCGCTTATTCTATTTTCTAAGTAGCCGGTTTACCCTGTTGAGCAGGCGAAGCCTGCGAAATATAACCCACCCGCT
>OBJO01000167.1_pt1 | contig 32129 bp, 25 predicted proteins | sample 1481741 | NCBI WGS metagenome assembly OBJO01 (sample SAMN06140803, study PRJEB22556) | human gut metagenome | host: Homo sapiens | place: China: Beijing | collected 2014 | reverse complement strand
GCCGGGCGTCACGAGCTGCTCGGTGAGCCTTCTGACAAACTCCATGGGCGTAGAATAAAAAAGGGAAAAACCACGAAACAGGAGGTAAAAATTATGCGGTTACGGAAAACGATGAAGCGCACGGCGGCAGCTGTGCTGGCGCTCAGCATGGCGGTGTCAGCTGCGGCGATACCGGCATCGGCCGGTTTCAACATCGATATGTCTAAGGTGGATGGCGATGTTGAGATCACGCAGGTAGACGATAACGGCAGCGCAAAAGTGACCATCAAGGTTGGCAGCGTTGATAAGACGAACGATTTCAGCGACGGAAAAGAGGGTAATGATGTCACCATCACCGGCGACAACACCAAGCCCACGGCCACCGAAAGCTTGAACGCAGAGGATGAGAACACTTCCGAGGTTGAAAAGTCCGGCGAAAACACCTCCGAGGTTGAAAAGTCCGGCGAGACCGAGGGCGAGGGGAAGACCCAGAACTCTGCCGCCGAGGGCGAGGACGAGGACGATGAGCCCACCTCTCAGGAGCTGCTGGCCCCGGAGGACGAGGAGAAGAAGGACGAGCAGAAGTCCGCCGACTTTCAGGAGCCGGAGCAGGACAAACAGACCGAAAAGACCTCCGATCAGGTAATTGAGTACGACCAGTATGACCCCGAAGCCCAGCAGGAGGCCGCAAAGCCCGCCCCTAAGCCTGCTGCGGAGCAGAAGGCTGAGGAGAAAAAGGCCGCTGAGGAGAAGACCTACGGGGACACCAACGCCCCCACCACCCTTTCCGAAAAGGCGCAGGCTGCCGCCAACAATGTGGTGAAGATCATCAATAATTCTGCCAATGCCCTGAAGGTCATCCTTCGTGACCTGAAGGTGGATGCGGGGGATACAAACAAGAGCGCTGTGACCGTTTCCGGCAAGGGCGGCGTAACTCTGGAGCTGGATGGCAAGAATGAGCTGACCGGCGGATCGGGTACGGTACAGAATGAATATTATGGTACCCGTGCAAGAGCAGGTCTCAAAAGCGAAATGGGGAAAACGACCATTACGGACAGTGACGGCAACGGTACGTTAATCTCCACGGGCGGAACGATCGTGGTAGATGACTCTTATGCGAACGCCAGCAGTGGTGCTGCAGCAGGGTTTGGTATTGATGGAGCCGTGATTGCAGGCGGCACAGTCGTTGCAAAGGGCGGCGATGTAGTGTTTGAATCCAAAATAAACAAAGCGCAGCCCTATTTTACAGCAGGCTCGGGTATTTTGACACCTGAGATCTCCGGAGGCATCGTTGAGGCGACCGGAGGCAGTGCCATCGGAGACGGAACCTTAGGCAGTCTTCTGGAAGCTGGCCACGGAGTCGGCGGCGATGATTTTGTGGTTTCTGTGAGCGGTGTTAAGACTGCGATTACTGGCGGAACGGTGAAAGCCACCGGCGGAAACGGCAGAGTGCTCGGTGGATTTGGCCTCCGTGCGCCTTCTTCAATGAGCATAAGCGGCGGCACTGTGATAGCACAGGGCGGAACCGGAGAGACCGGCGGCAGCGGTGTGCAAGATACAACGATCACCGGCGGCACTGTCGTGGCTGTTGGCGGTACGGGAAGCAAAACCGGCGGCGATGGTTTTAATGAATATGGCACAGTGAAGGTTACCGGCGGCAGTGTGACCGCTCAGGGCGGCAAGGGCAAAGAGAAGGATGGTGCTGCAGTTGGGAGTGAGGAGAATCTTACCGGCACTGTAACTAAGGTCGACTCGGGCCATGTGCATCAATACACCGATAGCGACGTTGTGAAAGAGGCCACCTGCACCAGCGAGGGCTACAAGCTGAAGAAGTGCAGCAGCTGCGGTGCAGAAGAATTGGAACACATCGCTATTGATCGAGAAGCCCATAACTGGGTAGAGAGCGAGCACAAGGATGCGACCTGTACCGAAGACGGATACACCGAGTATAAGTGCTCCGCCTGCGGCGCAACGAAGCATGACAACATAATATCTGCTACCGGTGAACACCACTTTACCGTAGTTAAAGAGGTGGTCGCCCCCACCTACACCTCCGAGGGCTACACCATCTACAAGTGCGAGACTTGTGACAAGACCGAGAAGCAGGACATTGTGCCCATGCTGGTGCCCGAGAGCAACGGCGGCTCCTCCGCTGTCACCCTGACCGTTACCGGGGCAGGAGCCTACGAGACCTCCATTGCCGAGGGCCGGTATGTTGTGGCAGTGCCTGCTGAGACTGCCGTCCTTTCCGGCTGCCTGAGCAACCTGAAGGAGCTGAAGGCACAGGGCGCTGACACCATCGTGTTCCGCACCCAGCTCCGTGAGACCGTCCTGAACATCGACAGTATGCTGTCTCTGGGCGTGGACGACACCCTCTTTACGCTCACCCACTCCGGTGAGAGCGCAGAGCTGACGGTGGGCGGCGTTGCACACAACGAGCTGCTCCACTAAATAACCAACCTCCCAAGGCGGAGAGCTTCCGCATCTCCCCGCTTTGTACGAAAAGCCCCCGGCACGTTCCGCAGCGTGCCGGGGGCTTTTTTGTGAATGTGACGCTTACGAACCGCCCAGACAGGCGGCAAGATCGTCCTCCGGCGTGGTGATGGGCCGGAGGTCATACTTCTCCTGCAAAACAGCGGCCACCCCGGGGGAGAGGAAGGCGGGCAGGGTGGGGCCGAGACGGATGCCCCGGATGCCCAGCGCCAGCAGGGCCATCAGCACACAGACCGCCTTCTGCTCGAACCAGCAGAGGATGATGGAGAGGGGCAGCTCGTTGACCGAGCAGTCAAAAGCGCCCGCCAGACCCAGCGCGATCCGGATGGCACTGTAGGCGTCGTTGCACTGGCCCACATCGAGGATGCGGGGCAGACCGGCCACCGTGCCCAGCGGCAGGTCGTTGAGCCGGAACTTGCCGCAGGCCAGTGTCAGGATGACGGTGTCGGGCGGGGTCAGCTTGGCGAAATCCGTGTAGTATCGGCGGGAGGGGCGGGTGCCGTCGCAGCCGCCGATGAGGAAAAAGTGCCGGATGGCACCCTCGTGGACGGCTTGGACGATCTCCTCCGCATGGCTCAGTACGGCATGGTGGGCAAAGCCGGTAGTGACCACACTGCCGCCGTTCATGCCCGGGATGAGGGTGTCCTCCGGGTAGCCGCCCAGCTCAAGCGCCTTGGCGATGACCGGCGAAAAATCCCGGTCCTCTCCGATGTGGGTGACGCCGGGATAGGAGACAACAGAAGTGGTGAATACCCGGTCGGCATAGCTGGGCCGGAGGGGCATGATGCAGTTGGTGGTGAAGAGCACCGGTGCAGGGATGTCCTCAAACTCCCGCTGCTGGTTCTGCCATGCGGTGCCAAAATTGCCTTTCAGGTGGGGAAAGCGCTTTTTCAGTTCCGGGTAGCCGTGGGCAGGCAGCATCTCGGAGTGGGTGTAGACATTGATGCCCTTGCCTTCGGTCTGCTCCAACAGGCACTTGGCGTCGTAGAGGTCGTGGCCGGAGATGACGATGAAAGGCCCTTTCTCGATGGTCAGGGGCACCTCCACCGGCTCCGGGTCGCCAAACGTGCCGGTGTTGGCCTTGTCCAGCTCAGCCATGACCCGGTAGGCCATCCGCCCGGTGTCCTCCACCAGCTGGAAGAGCTTGTCCTTGTCCCGCTCCTGTGCGATGGCCCGCAGCGCCGTGCAGAAAAACAGGTCGATCTCGCCATCGGTATAGCCCAGCACCCGCGCGTGGTAGGAGTAAGCCGCCATGCCGCGCAGCCCAAAGAGGACAAAGGAGCACAGGCTCTTCCGGTCGGGGTCCGGCTCCTGCCACAGCTTCTGCATATCGTAGTCGGACACTGGTGCAGGTGCAGGGCTGGCCGAGGCAAAGGCTTCCTGCTTGGCCTTCCAGACCTTATCGGTCAGCTGCGCCACCGTCTGGGGGTCGAAATTAACATTGGTGATGGTGGTGAACAATCCTTCCGTCAGCAGGAGTGCCTGCGGGGGCTGGATGGGTCTGCCGATGTCCAGCAGCAGGGTGGCAAAGCCGATGAGTGCCCCGGTGAGCTTGTCCTGCGCGTCGGCTGTCTCGGCTGATTTGCCGCAGACACCCGCTTTTCCGGTGCAGGCCGTGCAGTTTGCCGCCTGCTCACATTGATAACAGAACATCATTTCGTCCATGCAAAAACCTCTTTTCGTTTGATGAAAGGAGTATGAGCGGGACAGCAGACAGTTATGCAGACAGGCGGGCAAAACAAAAAAGCCGCACCCTCGCGGATGCGGCCCTTGCAGATCAGGAAAAGCTTAGTAGGTGATGCCCTGAGCCATCATGGCAGTAGCGACCTTCAGGAAGCCGGCGCAGTTTGCACCGACCATCAGGTTGCCCTCGGAGCCGGCGGCCACGGATGCATCGTAGGAAGCGTGGAAGATGCCCTCCATGATGCCCTTCAGCTTTGCATCGACCTCTTCGAAGCTCCAGCTCAGACGCTCGGAGTTCTGGCTCATCTCCAGACCGGAGGTGGCCACGCCGCCGGCGTTGGAAGCCTTTGCGGGTCCGTACAGGATGCCGTTGGACAGGTAGACCTCGATGGCCTCGGGAGTGCTGGGCATGTTAGCGCCCTCGCAGACCACGGTGCAGCCACCCTTCACCAGAGCCTCTGCGGACTCCTTGTTGATCTCGTTCTGGGTAGCGCAGGGCAGGGCGATGTCGCAGGGGACAGTCCAGACCTTGGTGCAGTCAGCAACATAGGTCGCATCCTTGTGGGTCTCAGCATACTCCTTGATGCGGCCGCGGCGGACTTCCTTCAGGTCCTTGACGTAGGCCAGATCGATGCCGTTGGGGTCGTAGACATAGCCGTTGGAGTCGGACATGGTGACGACCTTGGCACCCAGCTGGGTGGCCTTCTCGCAGGCGTAGATCGCGACATTGCCGGAGCCGGAGATGACCACGGTCTTGCCCTCGAAGCTGTCGTTGCGCATGCACTTCAGAGCCTCAGCGGTGAAGTAGCACAGGCCGTAGCCGGTAGCCTCGGTACGGGCCAGAGAACCGCCGAAGGTCAGGCCCTTGCCGGTGAGCATACCGCCCTGGAAGCTGTTGGTCAGACGCTTGTACTGGCCGAACATATAGCCGACCTCGCGGCCGCCGACGCCAATATCACCGGCGGGGCAGTCCACGAACTGGCCGATGTGGCGGTACAGCTCGGTCATGAAGCTCTGGCAGAAGCGCATGACTTCCATGTCGCTCTTGCCGTGGGGGTCGAAGTCGGAGCCGCCCTTGCCGCCGCCCATGGGCAGGGTGGTCAGGCTGTTCTTGAAGGTCTGCTCGAAGCCGAGGAACTTCAGGATGCCCTGGTTGACAGAAGGATGGAAGCGCAGGCCGCCCTTGTAGGGGCCGATGGCGCTGTTGAACTGGACGCGGTAGCCGCGGTTCACCTGGACCTTGCCCTGGTCATCGACCCAGGGTACACGGAAGGTGATGATGCGCTCAGGCTCGACCAGACGCTCGATGAGGCCGGCCTTCTCGTACTCGGGATGCTTCTCCACGACGGGCTGGATGCTCTCCAGCACCTCGCGGACAGCCTGCAGGAACTCGGGCTCGTTGCCATTGCGCTTTTCCAGGCCCTCGTAGACACGCTTCAGATATTCATTCGTCAGCATAATGATATACTCCTTTTCCCTTATCTCTATTGTGTGGAGGCTCCGTCTTTCCCGTTTCCCACGGCGGGGCTGATAAGCCTCTGACCACTTTGCTATTATAAAGCTTTATCTGCCGATTTACAAGATGGCCCGCCCCGCAAAAACCGGAAAATCTTTCAAAATACAATGGAAAAGATGAATGCACTTCACGAAAAAGACGGGACACATCAAAAAACTGCGATAAAACCTGCTTTTGTAAAGAAACAAAAAATCCCTGCACCGGCCCGAAACAGGCGGTGCAGGGAGGAAAAGTCTTACTTCAGCAGCTTCTCGCAGGCGTCAGCGGCACCCTCGAGGAACTGTCCGCCGTAGGTCTCGATCATGCCGGCGTCGGACAGCGCAGCCAGCTGCGGGTCGATGGGGCATTTGGCCAGAACGGGCAGGTGATGCTTTGCGGCCACCTCGTCCACATGGCTGTCGCCGAACACATTGATGTGCTTGCCGCAGTCGGGGCAGACGATATAGCTCATGTTCTCGACGATGCCCAGCATCGGCACCTTCATCATCTCGGCCATGTTCACGGCCTTGGCCACGATCATGCTCACCAGCTCCTGCGGGCTTGCCACGACGACGATGCCGTCCACGGGCAGACTCTGGAAGACGGTCAGGGGGACGTCACCGGTTCCCGGAGGCATATCCACGAACAGGAAATCAACGTCTTTCCAGACCACATCGGTCCAGAACTGCTTGACCGCACCGGCGATGACGGGGCCGCGCCAGACGACGGGGTCTTCCTCGTTCTCCACCAGCAGGTTGATGCTCATGACGTCGATGCCCATCCGGCTCTGGATGGGCCAGCAGCCCTTGTCGTCGGCCATGGCGCGGCCATGGATGCCGAACAGCTTGGGGATGGACGGGCCGGTGATGTCGGCGTCGAGGATGCCGCAGTGGTAGCCGCGGCGTGCCATGGCACAGGCCAGCAGGGCGCTGGTCATGCTCTTGCCGACGCCGCCCTTGCCGGATACGACGCCGATGACCTTCTTGACGCTGCTGTTGGGGTTGGGGGCGTCATGCTGGGGCGCAGCATCGCGGGAAGAACAGGCTGCCCCGCAGTTGGAGCAGTCATGGGTACATTCTTCGCTCATTGTCTCGTTGCGCACGGCCGTGGTACCGGGGTGCGCTTCCTCCTTGCATTCTTAGATCCTGTCTGGCGGAACATTCCCGCCAGATACAATATATATCATATCATAAAACTGGGAAAGAAACAACCCACGGCCCCGCTCATATTTCTCAGAGCAGCTTACATATCTATAAAAAGATACACTGGGGAAAGGGAGGGGTGCGCTGTGCGGCAGAGCTATCTGAAAAACGCAGCCCTGATGACCGGGGCGGACATCCTGCTCCGTCTGGCGGGCATGGGGCTCCGCATCTGGTTGGCGAACGCTCTGGGCGGCGAGGGGATGGGGCTGTACCAGCTGGTGCTGGCGGTCTATTCGCTCTTCGTCACGCTGGCGACGGCGGGCGTCTCGGTGGCGGCCACCCGCCTGATGGCTGAAGAGCTGGCCCGCAGCCCGGCGGAGGCCCGGGGGATGCTTCACCGTCTCCTGCTGGCGGGGGCCGGGCTGGGCGTGCTGGCGCTGGCGGCGCAGTTCGGGCTGGCGGGCCTCGCCGCAAAATGGTGGCTGGGCGATGTCCGGGCAGCGGGGGCGCTGCGTGTCTCGTCGCTGGGCCTGCCGTGGATGGCGGTGTCGTCGGTACTGCGGGGCTTTTTCATCGCCCGGCGGCAGGTGGAGCCAAACGTCCTGAGCCAGTTGGCCGAACAGACTGTCCGCATCGGCATCGTATGGGCTGCGCTGGAGCGGGCCGACGCCCTCGGTTGGGACGTGGGCGGGCGCTGCACGGCAGTGCTGGGGGCAACGGCGGTCAGCGAGGCCGTCAGCACTGGGCTGATGGCACTTTTTTACCGCAAAGAGGCCCGCCGCTGCTTCGGCGCGCGGCCTGCCTGCCGCCCGCAGGAGCCGGGAAAGCGCCTCTGGGACATCCTCTGGCCGGTGGAGGGAGGACGTTGTCTCGCCAGCGCTCTCCACACTGCGGAGAATATGCTGGTGCCGGCCTGTCTGGCAGTCTATCTGCAGTTTTCCGGCGGGCGTGCCGAAGCCGTGGCCCAATACGGCAGCCTCAAGGGGATGGCCCTGCCTCTGCTGACCTTTCCCTTCGGACTGCTGGGGAGCCTTTCCGTTCTGCTGATGCCCGAGATCACTCAGGCCCACCTCCGGGGCCAGAGCGGGCGGCTGGCCGCCCTCATCGACAGGATGCTCCGGCTCACCGGCTATTTCTCGGCGCTGGCAGGAGCGGCGTTCTGGGTTTGGGGTCAGCCGCTGGCCGAAGCCCTCTACGGCAGTGCCGAGGCGGGCAGCTACCTTGTCATCCTCGGCCCAGCCATGCCGCTGATGTACCTCGAGAGCATGGTGGACGGTGCCATGAAGGGGGTAGGGGAACAGAAAGCCGTCTTCCGCTACAGCATGTGGGACTCCTGTCTCCGCATTGCGGGCGTGCTGCTCCTGCTGCCCCGCTTCGGGATGAAGGGCTTTCTTTTTGTGATCTTGCTGTCCAGCTTCTACACCTGCACCGCCAACACGGGGCGGCTGCTGTCCAGCTGCGGCCTGCGGCTGCAACTCTGGCGGTGGCTGGGCGCGCCGGGCTTTGCGGGGGCCGTCAGCGCCGGGGCTGGGCTGGCCCTGCGGCATCTTTTAGCGGACTGGCTCACCGGCGGAGCCCCCTTGCAGCTTGCGGCGGTAGCGCTGGGCGGCGCGGGGATGGCCGCGGTCTGCTTTGCGGCGGCGTGGCCGCTGGGCCTCGGCGAAGAGCTGCGGGCCGTGGCGGCAGGGGAGAGGCGGCATAAGAAAAATGTCCAAAAAGTGAAATAGCTGGACACGGGGGAGAGAATCGAGTATAATACTAAAGATATTATGGGGTGATAGGCCCTTGAAATGAAAAACGGCAGCTGACATCTTCGGATGCCGGCCCCCGATGCAAAAGAGGATATGCTGTGAAGGAAAAGAAAACAAATCTGCTGCAGGTACTGGCCCGCCGGGCTCTGCTGGTGGCGCTGGACGGAGCCATCGTAGCCTTCAGCTTTTATTTCGCCCTGCTGCTGCGCGCAGACGGTGCTGTCGAGGCCTCCTGGTGGCCCCACAACCGCGCCCTGCTCTACGCGAATCTGCCCTGGATCGTGGCGGTCTACCTGCTCAGCTTTCTGGCCGGGCGGCTCTACACCATCCTTTGGAAGTACGCCGGGGAGCGTGACCTCATCCGTCTGGCCGGGATGATCGCCGTCCCGACGGGCATCGTCTATCTGGTCAACCGCTGCTTCATCCACGGCGTGCTTTTCAACTCGGCCAACGCCATGGCGGCGGTGCTCATTTTACTGTTGATCGGCGGGAGCCGTCTGGCCTGGCGGCTCTTCCTGAATCACCCGCTGGGCGAGCGGCTGCGCGGCAACGCCAGCAAGGACCCCAACCGCCCTGTCATGATCGTGGGTGCGGGCGAGGCCGGTGCGTGGGCCATCAATGTCTGCAAGACCAACACCAGCTACGGCCATGTCATCTTGGCCGTGGACGATGACCCCATCAAACTGGGCCAGACCATCCACGGTGTCCCGGTGCGCGGCACACTGGAAGAAATTCCTGACCTGTGTACCCGCTACAACATCCACACCATCATCGTGGCGATCCCGACCCTGAAGGGAAACCGCCTGAACCACGTTATCGACCTCTGCGTCTCCACCCACTGCGCCGTGCAGATGCTCAGCGACCCCCAGCTGGTGGGTGCAGGCACCCCTCAGCAGGGTGCGTTCCGTGAGCTGAACACCGCCGATTTCCTCTCCCGTGAGGAAGTCACGCTGGACACGGAGAAAATCTCCGGCTACCTCACCGGCAAGACCGTTCTGGTGACGGGCGGCGGCGGCAGCATCGGCAGTGAGCTCTGCCGTCAGGTCATGCGCTTCAAGCCTGCAAAACTGCTTATCTTCGATATTTATGAGAACTGCGCCTATGAACTGCTGATGGAACTGCAGCAGAAGTATGGCCGTGATGTGCCGGTCACGGTGCTGGTCGGCTCTATTCGGGACAAGGCCCGTCTGGACGAGGTATTTGAGACGTACCACCCGACGGTGGTGTTCCATGCCGCCGCCCACAAGCACGTCCCGCTGATGGAGATCAGCCCCGCCGAGGCCGTCAAGAATAATGTCTTTGGCACCAAGAACCTGCTCACCAGTGCCAGCGAACACGGCGTGGAGCGGCTGGTGCAGCTCTCCACCGATAAGGCGGTCAACCCCACCAGCGTTATGGGCTGCACCAAGCGCCTGTGTGAGATGCTCATTCAGACCTTCGCGGGCAACACCGACATGAAGTGCGTCGCTGTCCGCTTCGGCAATGTGCTGGGCAGCCACGGCAGCGTCATCCCGCTGTTTGAGGCGCAGATCAAAAAGGGCGGCCCCGTCACCCTCACCGATGCCAACATCGAGCGCTACTTCATGACCATCCCTGAGGCGGCCCAGCTGGTGCTGCAGGCCGGTGCGCTGGCCGAGAGCGGCAGCATCTATGTGCTGGACATGGGCGAGCCGGTCAAGATCATGGACCTTGCAAAACAGCTCATCCGCTTCTACGGCTATGAGCCGGGCGTGAACATGGATATTAAGATCGTGGGTCTGCGCCCCGGCGAAAAACTCTACGAAGAGCTGATGATGGACGAGGAGCAGGACAAGATGCGCCGCACCGTCCACAATAAGATCTTCGTGGCTCCGCCCCGGAACATCGACCTGGGCGAGTTCTATCAGCAGCTCCAGGAGCTGGCCGTCGCCGCCGAGCACAACGACGACAGCGTGGTGGAGCAGTTGGCCAAAATGGTGCCTACCTTTACCCCCACCCGCGAGAACCTCAAGCTGTAAAACCGCTGGCTGCACGGCACCTTTGCTGTGTAAAAATATATAAGAGGGATGTACAATCATGGAAAAGAAACCGTTTTTGACTGAGTCGATGGCTCAGGACATCATTCAGGACGTACCCACCCCCTTCCACGTCTATGACGAGAAGGGCATCCGCGAGAACGCCCGACGCATCAACAAGGCATTCAGCTGGAACAAGGGCTTCCGCGAGTATTTTGCGGTCAAGGCTCTGCCGAACCCCGTTATCCTCCAGATCCTGAAGGAAGAGGGCTGCGGCGTGGACTGCTCCTCTCTGACTGAGCTGATGCTCAGCGAAGTGTGCGGCTTCAGCGGCAGCGACATCATGTTCTCCTCCAACCAGACCCCTGTGGAGGACATGAAGAAGGCTTATGAGCTGGGCGCTTATATCAACCTCGATGACGCCACCATGGTGGACTTCCTCGACCGGGTGGCCGGTGTGCCGGAGAACATCTTCTGCCGCTACAATCCGGGCGGCACCTTCCAGCTGGGCGAGAGCAAAGAGGGCTTCCAGGTCATGGACAAGCCCGGCGACGCCAAGTACGGCATGACCGAGGAGCAGATGATCGACAGCTACAAGAAGCTGGCTGCAAAGGGTGCCAAGAACTTTGGCATCCACGCCTTCCTGGCCTCCAACACCATCTCTGACGCCTATTATCCTGAGCTGGCAGGCATCCTCTTCCAGCTGGCTGTCCGCGTCCAGAAGGCCACCGGCGTGCATATCGCCTACATCAACCTGTCCGGCGGTGTCGGCATCCCGTACCGCCCCGAGCAGACGGAAAACGACATCATGGCCATCGGCGAGGGCGTCCGCAAGAAGTTTGAAGAAATTCTCGTCCCCGCCGGCATGGGCGATGTCTCCATCTTCACCGAGATGGGCCGCTTCACCACCGGCCCCTACGGCGCTCTGGTAGCTACTGCCATCCACGAGAAGCACATCTATAAGGAATACATCGGTCTGGATGCCTGCGCAGCCAACCTGATGCGCCCCGCCATGTACGGCGCTTACCACCACATCACCGTGCTGGGCAAGGAAGACGCACCCCACGACCACAAGTACGATGTGGTCGGCGGTCTGTGCGAGAACAACGACAAGTTTGCCATCGACCGGATGCTGCCCAAAATCGACATCGGCGACATCGTGTATATCCACGACACCGGTGCGCACGGCTCTGCCATGGGCTACAACTACAACGGCAAGCTGCGCAGCGCCGAGGTCCTGCTCTGCGAGGACGGCTCTCACCGCCTCATCCGCCGCGCCGAGACCCCCCGGGACTACTTTGCAACGCTGGACTTCCTGCCCTTCATGAAGCCGCTGTTGGGCGAGTACAACGACGACTGAGCACGCTTCTGACTCCATCACACCAGAATAAAGCGAGGAACGACGCAGATGTTTTTTGGATTCCAACTCACCTGTGGCCTGATGCTGGTCTTTTACGGCTATTCGGTCATGAAAAATCCACGGGTCTGGGGCGACCAGGGCCGTCAGGCCGTCAAGGCCGAAAATTTCCCCGAGTACTGCCGCCAGAACGGCCTGTTTTTCCTGAAAGCTGGCTTCATCATGGCCCTCATCGGGGCGCTGGACGCGCTGGTAACGCTTTCGGGTCTGCTGTACGTCCTGCTGTACCTGTTCGGGCTGGCGTTTGCGTTCTATCCGCTGACCCGCTGGTGCAAGGAGAACGAGGGCTTCTCGTGGCCCTGGCCCCGCGTCGAGAGCGAGAAAAAGCGCATCAAAAAGCTGCGCCGGCAGCAGGAGGCCGAAAAGGCTGACCACGACGACGAGAAATAAGCTTTAGAAACGAGCAAAACCTCCCTCATCTCTTATTGGGATGAGGGAGGTTTTGTTATTGTTTGGGGTATTCGTTCTTTATATCACTGGCACCTGAAATATAGTCTACAGACACATTATAGAATCGTGCAAGAAGCAAAAGGCTATCGAGGGGGATGCGAGTCTTTCCGCTTTCATAATCAGAATATGTGCGCTGACCAACATGCAGCAGATCTGCAATGTTTTGCTGAGTCAGGGCATTGTCTTCCCTGATTTCGCGGATGCGTTCATTGTAGCGCACAAAATTCACCACCTTACACAAAATAGTATAAGGATTTTTGGCACCTACTTGACAAATAGAGCTATAAACTCTAAAATAGATCAAAAAGAACAGGGAAAGAAGGTGTGAGGACGCTTTAGACCAGAAAAGAAATAAATGACAGGAAAGGGAACGGTGTAAAATGAAAAGGATAGTAAGTATGGTTGCGGCAATGGCGGTGGTCTCCAGCATGGCGCTCGGAGCATCGGCGGCACTGGAAGCGATTCCGGACGGATGGGTATTTGACCCGGAATATTATGCGGCACAGAATCCGGACGTGGTTCAGGTGGTTGGAACGGATACGATGGCGCTGTATAACCACTACAGACAAAGCGGCAACAAGGAAGGGCGAAAGCCATACGATGAGAACGTATATTCCGAGGATGACGTAAAAAGATTTTATGCTGAGAACTTCAAGCGCAGCGATGCGCAGCCTATCGAGATCGAGAGGGTCATCTTTACGGTCAATTCGGCGGGCGGCGTTTCCCCCATCGTTTTGTGGAACAATAATACCGGAAAAACCATCAAGTACATTCGTTTTTATATGGAACCCTATAATGCGGTTGATGACCCGGTGGAAGATCAAGTGACCGGAAACAAGATGTTCTCGTGCAGAGTGACCGGCCCCATTGATACGGAAAAGGGAATCGGCGAGTATATTTACGACTACTACGGCGTCCATTATGTGATGAAGCATAAGGATGGTATTCCGTACTATGACCCTTCTTTTACGATTTATAAAACGCGGCAGATTTCAAGTCAGGTTGCGGCAATGACAAGTAAAAAAACAGATATTACAAGCCTGAGAAGCACCTTCTCCCAGATCAGTATGTGGAATGCGGCATGGTATAACAGCACAACTGAAAAAATCAAGATTTCCCGTGTAGATGTTGACTATATGGATGGAACGAGTCAGACATTGCAGATTGCGTCGGACTATTGGAGTGTACTTAACGGCAAAGTTGATTGTTGGGAAGAAAGATAATATGTCAATATAAAATAGCACCTTGCTCCTGTATTTAGAGCGAGGTGCTATTTTTAGGTTGTTAGCTTAAATCAAACCATTTTCTTTGCAGTAGTGGTAAATACCATCCTCTGCACAGGTGCCGCAGACCTCGCTGGCGATGGCTTTCAAATCGGCAGAAGCGTTGCCCATGGCGACGCTGTGACCGACAGCCTGAAACATTTCTATATCGTTGTTGCCGTCACCGAAAGCCATTGCATCCTCGGGCGTCAGGCCGTAATAGGCCAGAACTTTCTGGATGCCGGCTCCTTTTCCGCCGGAGATGGGGATGATGTCCACCGCCCTGTCCCACCAGGCGGCGATTTTTGCACCGCTCGTGCCTTTGAGAATGGCGGGCCAGTCGCTTTCGCGGCAGCCCATCAGCAGCTGGAAAACTTCACCTCGGGAGACTTCATCGAACTTATCGGAAATGACCGGCGCTCGTCCGCCGATGGCGTAATATGCCGTCAAATCGTCGTCCGTGCCGTTGGAGAGCAGCTGCGTCCGTCCTGCAACCGACACCGGACGACCAAGCGCTGCGGCGTTTTGGATCAGCGTCTGTACATCCTGCGGCGGGATGGGGCTGACAAAAATATCTCCGCGACGGTCGTAGCAGTAGGAGCCGTTGTAGGTGAGAAAGACATCGAACTCCACGCCGTCGAATTTCGGCACAATGAGAGGAGAACGCCCGGTGGCGATGGCCAGCAGGATGCCGTTTTGCTGTAAGCGGCGCAGAGCGTCCAGTGTTCGCTCAGTAATACGCTTTTTCTCCATGTCGATGAGGGTGCCGTCGATGTCAAAAAAGATGATGCGGGGTTTGTGCATGGTGCTGTACCTCCAATGTAAAAAGAGGGGAGAGACTTACTTGCGGGCCGTGGGCTGGCCCACGATGTCGTAGATGGCCTCCTCGGCGGGGGCCTGCTTATTTTTATCCAGCGTGTCGAACTGCTTTACGATCTGCGGGTCTTTCAGTTTGATGACCTTGCCGGAGAGGTAGTGGAGGGTATTTTCCTCGGGAATGTCGAGAAAGCTGATGCGGACGGCGCAGAGGGCCTGGGTCTTAGCGCCGGTGCGCTCATTCATCTTGCGGTTGCCGTACTTGATGTCGCCCAGCACCGGCTTGCCCAGATAGGCCAGATGGGCGCGTATCTGGTGAGTGCGGCCGGTGATGAGGCCGATGCGGCAGAGGGCGAAGGGGCCGGCCGTCCGCAGCACGTCCACATCGGTGATGATCTGCTTGCGGCGCTCGTCCTGGGACTGATGGGCGTGGATGCTCACCTTATTGTTCTTCTCGTCGTGCTCCCACCATGCAGTGAACCGCCCGCTCTGGGGGATGCCCACCGTGATGGTGTAGTATTCCTTCTTGAGCAGGTCGGTGCGGATGATCTCGTTCATGTCCCGGAGGGCGGCATAGCTCTTGGCCGCGATGACGAGGCCCTCAGTGCCGCGGTCGAGGCGGTTGCAGATGCCGGGCTTGAAGCGGTTCTCGCCCTGGGGGTCGTACTCGCCCTTCTGGGCCAGATACTGGGTGAATGCGTCCACAAGGTTTGCGTCGCCGGTGCGGTCGCTGTGGCAGAGCAGGTGGGTGGGTTTGTAGAGGACGGCAATGTTCTCATCCTCGTAGATGACCGTCACCTTAGGCTGGTTCTGCTGCTTTTTGGGGGCGGGCTTGCGGGCCGGCTTTGCGCCCTCAGGCGGGAAGAATTCGTCGTTGATGTAGAGCTCGATGAGGTCGCCGGCCTTGATGCGGTCTTCGGGTACACCCTTTTTGCCGTTGACTTTGATGCGTTTGTTGCGGAAGCTCTTGTATAAAAGGCTGGTAGGGAAGTCGCGGGTCACGCTCTGGACAAAGCGGGAGAGGCGGACACCCTCGTCGTTGGCGGTGGCAGTGTATTGTTTCATTCTGTTTTTCCTTAATTCAAGATGATTTCTGCCCTCTGTAGCAGCGCCCGGTCGTTTACGAAATATCGGGCTTTCTTCATTCAGTGAAAAGCTATCCGGTACGCCAGAGGCTCTCCCCTTGGGAGAGCTGGCGAGCAAAGCGAGACTGAGAGGGCTATTTACACCTATAATAATCTACTCTCCCCATGAAGTCAACGCAGAATATTTTCTGTCGGCTCTTGTCTTTTGCCGAAAATGGGGTACTATAAAAGAAACGACTACAAACAAAGGAGCGCAGCTATGGCAGGACAGAACATAAGCCACGAGGGTCACCGGCAGCGGATGCGCGCCCGGGTGGAGCAGTACGGGCTGGAAAGCCTTGCACCCCACGAGGCACTGGAATATCTGCTTTACATCACCAACGCCCGCCGGGATACCAACGGCATCGCCCACGCGCTGCTGGAGCGGTTCGGCAGCTTTGCCGGTGTGCTGGAAGCCAGTGAAGAAGAACTCTGCCGTGTGCCGGGCGTCGGCCCGGCCAGCGCCCGGATGCTGCATCTCCTGCCCGAGGTGAGCCGGTACTACGAGCACAGCCGCACCAGCACCGAAGGCGCATTGACGACTACTGAGCGGCTGGCGGCTTACCTGAAACCCCGCTTTGCCGGGGCAAAACAGGAGAAAGCCCTGCTCCTTTCGCTGGACAGCCGCAGCCGGGTAAAGAGCGTGTACTGGCTTAAAGAGGGGAACAGCCGGATGGTGAGTCTCGAGGTGAAGGACGTCGTCTCGGCGGCGCTCCGGGGCGGGACGGAAAGCGTCGTGCTCTGCCACAACCACCCCAACGGTGTGCCGCTGCCCTCCCGCGAAGACCTCGCCGCCACCGAGAACATCGTCCGTGCGCTGGGGCTGGTCAAGATACGCCTGCGGGACCACATCATCCTCGCCGAAAACGACTACTTCTCCATGCGGGAATCCAACCGCCTGCCTTTCTACGACTTCGAGACCGGCGCAATGTTACGCCCATATGGAAGAGAATGATTTACATTATAAAATAATTGTGGTATAATGGCTGCGAGAGATACAACTAATCGTAGTTTTAGAAAGGAGGGCTTTTTGTGGCAGAGGAAAAATTCCATCTGGTGTCGTCCTACGCCCCCACGGGCGACCAGCCGCAGGCCATCGCACAGCTGGTAGAGGGGGTAGAGCGGGGCGACCGCTGCCAGACCCTGTTGGGCGTCACCGGCAGCGGCAAGACCTTCACGATGGCGAACGTCATCGCCCAGTGCAACCGCCCGACGCTGGTGCTGGCCCACAACAAGACGCTGGCCGCCCAGCTCTGCACCGAGTTCCGCTCGTTTTTCCCGGACAACGCCGTGGAATATTTCGTCTCCTACTACGACTACTACCAGCCGGAGGCCTATATCCCCAGCACCGATACCTATATCGAAAAGGACAGCGCCATCAACGACGAGATAGACCGCCTGCGCCACTCGGCCACGGCGGCGCTCTCGGAGCGGCGGGACGTCATCATCGTCGCGTCGGTGTCCTGCATCTACTCGCTGGGCGACCCCATCGACTATCGCAGCATGGTCATCAGCCTGCGTCCCGGGATGCAGATGGAGCGGGACGAGCTGTGCGAAAAGCTGGTGACGCTGCAATATGAGCGCAACGATGTCAATTTCATCCGCAATAAGTTCCGCGTCCACGGCGACATCGTGGACATCTATCTGGCTTATATGAGCGAGCTGGCCATCCGGGTGGAGTTCTTCGGCGACGAGATCGACCGCATCACCGAGTTCAACCCCCTCACGGGCACCAAGCAGAACGTGGTCAAGCATGTTGCCATCTTCCCGGCCAGCCACTACATCGTCAGCGCCGACAAAAAGGCTGCCGCCATTGAAAAGATCCGCGCCGAGTGCGACGCGCAGGTGAAGCAGTTCACCTCGGAAGGCAAGCTCATCGAGGCCCAGCGCATCCAGCAGCGGACGAACTACGACATTGAGATGCTGACGGAAGTGGGTATCTGCAAGGGCATCGAGAACTATTCTGCCGTTCTGTCGGGCCGTGCGCCGGGCAGTATGCCCACGACTCTGCTTGACTATTTCCCGGACGACTTCCTGCTTTTCGTAGACGAGAGCCATGTCACCCTGCCGCAGGTGCGGGCCATGTACGGCGGCGACTACGCCCGCAAAAAGACGCTGGTGGAGTACGGTTTCCGCCTGCCGTCGGCCTTTGACAACCGCCCCCTCAAGTTCGAGGAAGTGGAATCCAAGCTCAACCAGATGATCTTCGTCTCGGCCACCCCCGGCGAGTACGAGCGGAAGAACAGCACCCAGGTGGCCCAGCAGGTCATCCGGCCCACTGGTCTGCTGGATCCGCTCATCTCGGTGCGCCCCGTAGAGGGGCAGGTGACGGACCTTCTGGGCGAGATAAACGCCCGCATCGAGCGGCATGAGCGCGTCCTGGTCACGACGCTGACCAAGAAAATGGCCGAAGACCTGACGGATTACTTCACCGAGCAGGGGATAAAGGTCAAGTATATGCACCACGAGGTGGATACCTTCGAGCGAATGGAGATCATCAAAGACCTCCGCCTCGGCACCATCGACGTGGTGGTGGGCATCAACCTGCTGCGTGAGGGCCTCGACCTGCCCGAGGTGAGCCTTGTGGCCATCCTCGACGCCGACAAAGAGGGCTTCCTCCGCAGCGAGACGAGCCTCATTCAGACTATCGGCCGCGCCGCCCGCAACGCCGAAGGTCTGGTCATCATGTACGCCGACGAGGTGACGGACAGCATGGACCGCGCCATCACCGAGACAGAGCGCCGCCGCGCCATCCAGATGGCCTACAACGCTGAGCACGGCATCGTCCCGAAGACCATCGTCAAGGCCATCCCGGATTCGATTGAGATCAGCGACAAGGCTGAGAATGCCAGGATGAACACCCGGCGGATGGGCAAGCTCGAGCGCGAAGCCGCCATTGACCGCCTGACCCGGGAGATGAAGGAAGCTGCCAAGCTGCTGGAATTTGAGCATGCGGCCTTCCTGCGCGACCAGATCGACCGCCTGCGCCGGGGCGAGAACCCCACTGTGGATTCCTCGGCAGAGACGGAGCGGAAGCAGAACCATGCACAGACACAGAGAAGAGGGAGAAAGTACCTTGGCAAACGATAAAATAGTCATCAAGGGTGCGCGGGAGCACAACCTGAAAAACGTAAATCTGACCCTCCCGCGTGAAAAATTCATCGTTATGACCGGCCTGTCCGGCTCGGGCAAGTCGAGCCTTGCCTTCGACACCATCTACGCCGACGGCCAGCGCCGCTATGTCGAGAGCCTGTCCAGCTACGCCCGGATGTTCCTTGGCCGGATGGACAAGCCCGATGTGGACGAGATCACCGGCCTGTCGCCGGCCATTTCCATCGACCAGAAGACCACCAGCCACAACCCCCGCTCCACCGTGGGTACCGTGACGGAAATTTACGATTATCTGCGCCTTTTGTACGCCCGCGTGGGTGTGCCGCACTGCCCGGTGTGTGGGCGGGTCATCAGCCAGCAGAGCGTGGATGAGATGGTGGACGCTGTACTCAAGCTGGAAGAGGGGACGAAGTTCCAGGTCCTCGCGCCTGTCGTCCGTCAGCGCAAAGGCACCCAGCAGAAAGAGCTGGACGCCGCCCGCCGCGCCGGTTACGCCCGCGTAAAAATCGACGGTAATATGTACGACCTCGACGAGGAGATCGCGCTGGAAAAAAACATCAAGCACACCGTGGAGATCGTCGTTGACCGTCTTGCCATGCGCAAGGGCATCCGCGGCCGTCTGGCTGACTCGCTGGAAACGGCCCTTGCCCTTACCGACGGCGTGGCTGAGGTGGATGTCATCGGCGGCGAGTGCATGACCTTCAGCCAGAATTTCGCCTGCCCCGAGCACGGCATCTCCATCAGCGATTTGTCACCCCGGCTCTTCTCCTTCAATAACCCTCTGGGTGCCTGCGAGAAGTGTACCGGCCTCGGCACCTTCATGCGGGTGGACGAAGAGCGCATCCTGCCCAACCGGAATCTCTCGATTCGGGAGGGGGCTGTCAAGGCCAGCGGCTGGTACTACGCCGAAGGCTCTGTAGCCGAGATGTATTATCTGGGTCTGGGCAAAAAGTACGGCTTTACGCTGGATACGCCCATCAAAGAAATGAGCACCGAGGCCGTCAACGCCCTGCTCTACGGCACCAACGAAGAAAAGATCGAGATGCACCGCACGAATGAGTTCGGAAGCGGCGTCTATTATAATACCTTTGAGGGCATCGTCGAGAACCTCGAGCGCCGCTTCCGCGAGACGAACAGCGAGTGGATGAAGGAGGAGATCGGCAGCTTCATGTCGGGCGTCGAGTGTCCCGCCTGCCATGGTAAGCGCCTAAAACCGGTGGTGCTGGCTGTGACCATCGGCGACAAAAACATCAGCGATTTCTGCGAAATGTCGATTCGGGACGAGCTGAAATTCATCGCTGACAATGAGCCGAACCTGACCGAAAAGCAGAAGCAGATCGGCGGCCAGATCATGAAGGAGATCAAGAACCGCCTGCAGTTTTTGCAGAGCGTGGGCCTCGATTACCTCACACTGGCCCGGTCGGCAGGCACCCTGTCCGGCGGCGAGAGCCAGCGCATCCGCCTGACCACCCAAATCGGAAGCGCTCTGTCGGGTGTGTTGTACGTGCTGGATGAGCCCTCCATCGGCCTGCACCAGCGCGACAACGATAAACTCATCGCAACGCTGAAAAATCTCCGTGACCTCGGCAATACGGTCATCGTGGTCGAGCACGACGAGGATACCATGCGCAGCGCCGATTATATCGTGGACGTCGGCCCGGGGGCGGGCGTCCACGGCGGCGAGATCGTGGCCGCAGGCTCCGTCAAGGACATCTGCAAGGCCAAGCGCAGCATCACCGGCGACTATCTGTCGGGCCGCAAGCGCATCGAGGTGCCGCAGACCCGCCGCCCCGGCAACGGCAATTTCCTCACGGTGAAGGGTGCGCGCGAAAACAATCTGCGCAACATCGACGTAAAATTTCCGCTGGGCGAATTCATCTGCGTGACGGGCATCTCCGGCTCGGGCAAGTCGAGCCTCATCAACGAGATTTTGTATAAGACCCTCGCCTGTGAGCTGAACGGCGCCCGCTCCCGCGCTGGCAAGTGCGATGGGGTAGAGGGCCTCGAGTTCGTGGATAAGGTCATCGGCATCGACCAGCAGCCCATCGGCCGCACGCCCCGCTCCAACCCCGCCACCTATACCGGCGTGTTCAACGACATCCGCACCGTCTTCTCCCAGACGCAGGACGCCAAAATGCGGGGCTACGGCCCGGGACGGTTCAGCTTCAACGTCCGGGGCGGCCGCTGCGAGGCCTGCGAGGGCAACGGCATCCTCCAAATCGAGATGCACTTCCTGCCGGACGTCTACGTTCCCTGCGAGGTCTGCAAGGGCGCACGCTACAACCGCGAAACGCTGGAAGTCAAGTATAAGGAAAAGACCATCTCTGACGTGCTGAACATGACCGTGGAAGAGGCAGTTGTCTTCTTCGCCAACCAGCCGAAAATCGCCCGCAAGCTGCAGACGCTGCTGGACGTGGGCCTGGGGTATGTCACGCTGGGGCAGAGCGCCACGACCCTTTCGGGCGGCGAGGCGCAGCGTGTCAAGCTGGCCAACGAGCTGGCCCGCCGCAGCACGGGTAAGACCGTGTATATCCTCGACGAGCCGACTACCGGTCTCCACATGGCTGATGTTCACCGCCTCATCGAGGTACTGCAGAAGCTGGTGGACGCAGGCAACACCGTCATCGTCATCGAACACAACCTCGACCTCATCAAGTGCGCCGACCATATCATCGATCTCGGCCCCGAGGGGGGCAGTGCCGGCGGCCTCATCGTCGCCGAGGGTACGCCGGAGCAGGTGGCCGAGGTGCCGGGCAGCTTTACCGGCCAATACCTCAAGCCCCTGCTGGAAAAGGACGCGAAACTCCGCGCAGAGGGCAAATAAAGCAGTATAAAACAGAGCCGCAATCTCCCAAAAGACTGCGGCTCTGTTGTTTGCAAAAGTTCCAGATAGAACAAAAAAGCTCTTCAGTCTCTCGACTGAAGAGCTCTGGTCCGAGTGGCGAGAATCGAACTCACGGCCTCTTGAACCCCATTCAAGCGCGCTACCAAAACTGCGCTACACCCGGTCATCATCCGTTGCCTCCCTACCGAAGCACCGGCGACATGAGATATTATACTCGGATGAGGCAGTCTTGTCAACAGATTTTTGCAATTTTTTTGGATTTTCTTGAAAAAAGTATGATTTTGACGGTGATGCGCTGCTTTGCATCGTACTAATTCCTCCCGCCGTCGCATAAATTTCTTCCAAATGGCTTTCAAATGGGAAGAGAGGGGAGAGCATTTTGGCAAAGCAGGAACGAATCGAGCAGGCGGCAGTCTGCCGCGAGATAGGAGCCCGCACCGGCGGCGACATCCTCATTGGTGTGGTGGGGCCGGTGCGCACGGGCAAGAGCACCCTCATCAAGCAGTTTATGGAAAAGCTGGTGCTGCCCGCCATCGGCCCGGAGGACGCGAAGCTCCGCGCCCGCGATGAGCTGCCCCAGTCGGCAGCGGGGCGCACCATCATGACCACAGAGCCCAAGTTCATCCCGGAGGCGGCGGTGCCGCTGGCGCTGGAGGGCGGGGGAGAGTGCAGCATCCGGCTCATCGACTGCGTGGGCTACATGGTGGAGGGGGCCATGGGCCACGAGGAGAATGACAAGCCCCGGATGGTCAAAAGCCCCTGGTTCGACGAGGAGATCCCCTTCGACCTCGCTGCCGAGACCGGCACCCGCAAGGTCATCCGGGACCACTCCACCATCGGCATCGTCGTCACCACCGACGGAACCATCAGCGAGATACCCCGCGAAAACTACATCCCGGCAGAAAAGCGGGTCATCGACGAGCTGGAAGCGCTGGGCAAGCCCTTCGTCATCCTGCTCAACAGCACCCACCCCGACGCCCCCGAGACAAGAGTGATGGCGGCGGAAATGGAAGAGAGCTATGGCCGGACCGTTCTGCCTGTGAGCTGCCTCGACCTCGACGAGGCGCAGCTGGGCGAGATTTTGCAAAAAGTGCTCTACGAGTTCCCGGTGAGGGAGCTGGATTTCGCCCTGCCCCGCTGGGTGACGATGCTGGACAAAGGCCACTGGCTCCAGACCGAGGTATACACAGCGGCCATGCAGCTCTCCGAGAAAATTTCCCGGATGAAGGACGTCTCCGACTCCGGCCGGGCGGCGTTGGACTGCGAGGCCGTGGAAAACGCCGCCCTCAGCGGGATGAACCTCGCCGACGGTGTGGTCCGCATTACGGTGCTGCTCAAGCCCGAGGTGTTTTATAAGGTGCTCAGCGAGCAGACGGGCCTCGAGATCGGCGACGAAGCCGGGTTGATGCCCTGCATCATCGAGCTGGCCAAAGCCAAGCGTGCCTACGAGAAGATACGCAGTGCGATGGAGCAGGTGGAGGCCACCGGCTACGGCATCGTGATGCCGTCCATCGACGAGCTTTCGCTGGAACAGCCAGAGATCGTCCGGCAGGGCGGGCGGTACGGCGTCCGTCTCGAGGCCAGCGCGCCGTCCATCCACATGATGAAGGCTGTCATCCACACTGAGCTGAGTCCCATCGTGGGGACGGAGAAGCAGAGCGAAGACCTCGTGCAGAGCCTTTTGAAGGATTTCGAGGACGACCCCGTCCGCCTGTGGGAGTCGAACATCTTCGGCAAGAGCCTCCACGAGCTGGTCAACGACGGCCTGCAGAACAAGCTGCTCCATATGCCGCAGGAGGCCCGGGGCCGTTTGCAGGAGACGCTGGAACGGGTCATCAACGAGGGCTGTACCGGACTCATCTGTATCCTGATCTAACAAAAAGTCCGCTGCACGAAACCAACGTGCAGCGGACTTTTATGCTATTTCTCTTCTTCGGTCAATTTGGTAATGAGCATCTGGTAAATTTCATTGCCCTTCAAAATGAACTGCTTTTTTACCATCTCAGCGCTCAGCCGGTCGGGTGTGCCGATGTCCAGACAGAACAGTTCGCTGTCCAGCGCCTTCACCTGACAGCGCACGGAGCAATGGCCGTCGGCCTTTTCGCTGATGCGGGCGCTGTACTCGGCTTCCTTGCGCGCCCAGGTCTGGCTGCGCAGCACTGCGGCGACCGCCTTTTCCCGCACACTGCGGGGCAGGTCGTAGGCCAGCTCCTGCGCCACTTTCCGGCCCTTGTCGGTGATGGTGTACCGGTCGCCGTCCGCCGTCACGAGCTGCTGCCTGGCGATGTCGTCCAAGCAGGAGCCGATCTCAAAATAATTTACCAAAGCCTCTTCCATCAGGGCGTTTTCGATCTCCGTCCGTGTGATAGGCCCGGCGTTCTTGACAAGATAACACAGCAGCAATCGTATCTCGGTGCTGTTGGTCAGCCCACCGGGACGCACACCGGCGGTAAAAGCATCGTTGGCGGCCATTGTTACTCCCATCTCCCGTGTTCTATAGTATTAACTATAGTATAAAGGGTTTCACGCCGGATTGCAAGCCATGACCGAAAAATCCGTCTCGATGCGCTTGTGGCTCTCGGGGGTGGAGTAGAGCCAGTGGTCGAGGTGGCCCTCGGTGATGAAGTACCGCAGTTCGAAGCGGTGGCTCTGGCTGAGGGCGTGGTTGACGATGACGAGCTTTATCTTCATCTTCTCGGGCAGGATGTTCTTGATGTAGACGCTCACAGCCTGCCCGGGCCGCAGGTCGGGGCAGCTCTCGGCGAGGCCCGCGAGGTTGGGCGCGATCTCGATGAAGGTGCCGTACTCCTCCACGCTCCGCACGATGCCCACCACCGTTTCGCCCACCGTAAAGGCGGCAGCGTTCTCGGCCCAGGTACCCAGCAGCTCCCGGATGGTCAGCACGAACCGCCCCTGTGCGTCCCGGCTCTTGATGGCGCAGAGGATCTGCTGCCCCACGCTGACCCGGTCGGCAGGGGAGGAGATACGGCTCACTGACATACAGTCGATGGGCAGCAGGGCGCTGATGCCGCAGCCTACGTCACAGAACGCGCCGAAGGGCTCGATGTGGGTCACGATGCAGGGCAGGATGTCGCCGGGCTGGAGCTGGTCGAGGTATTCGGCCTTGCACATCCGCTGTGCTTCAGCGCGGGAGAGGCGGTAGACAGTCTGTCCGTTTTCGTCGGTGTCGATGCCCTCGATGACAAAGCAGGTGGGCCGGCCTACCCGCGTCAGTACGGCGATGTCCCGTACGCTGCCGGTGTCGGCCCCGTCGGCGCACTGCCCGAAGGGCATTACAGCCCGGCAGCCGCCCAGCTCGAACCGGAGCTGACGCTGGGTGTCGAAGGCCAGCGCCGTGCTCTGCAGGATCTCGCGGCTGGCCATCGCGGCCCGCAGTTCAGCGGCGCTCAGGCGGGAAGCATTGCGGTAGTTGTTTTCGGTACGAAACGCTTGCATCATCTTTCATTCCTCTTTCTCTGTTTTTTGGGGTAGCATTGCAGCTACAAAAGAAGCTGCTTTCGTAAGCAGGGTGCGCCGAATGGCGAGAATTTTTGTCAGCAAACAAGGCGATTTTCCGCAGCAATCCTGACGGATTGCAAGGGAAAGCAACGCAGTGTGCTGGCAAAAAGACCGCTCAGGCGGTGTGCAATGCTTATGAAAGTGGCTTCTAAACCATATGCAGCTGCATTTGCATTTTATACGAGTTTGGATTATACTATAGATGTGTGTCTCTCTTTTGGACACACGGCCTGTACTATAAATGTGCAGACAGGAGGGATTCAATATGGATATTGCAGTCGGCGATACCATCCTCACCCGCAAACAGCACCCCTGCGGAACAGCAAGCTTCGAGGTGCTGCGGGTGGGCATGGATTTCAAGATCCGCTGCACGGGCTGTGGCCGCGAGGTCATGCTGCCCCGGGCGAAGATCGAGAAGAACATCAAAAAGGTCATCAAACCGGGCCAGGAATAGCCCGGCGGCACAGCACATTCAGAAACTGTTTTGTAAGGAGAACTGCCTGATATGCCGAATCTGACTTCCCAAATGGAGGCCGTCTGCCGCCGGTTCGAAGAACTTTCTATCCGTCTCAATCAGCCCGAAACTGCCGCCGACCCGGCGCAGTTCCGCCGCCTGATGCAGGAATACCATGAAGCACAGCCGGTGGTGGACGCTTACCACGCCCTCACCACTGCGCAGGACCACCTGGCACAGGCAAAAGCCCTGCTGGAAGGGGACGAGCCCCTCGACGCGGACTTTAAGGCTATGGTACAGCAGGAACTGAGCGAAAAAAGTCAGGATGTGGCAGAGCTGGAAAATAATCTCAAAATTTTGCTGCTGCCGAAGGACGCAAACGACGAGAAAAACGTCATCATGGAGATACGCGCCGGTGCCGGCGGCGAGGAAGCTGCGCTGTTCGCCCACAGCCTCGTGCGGATGTACACCATGTACGTCCAGAGCCGGGGCTGGGAGATGGAGCTGCTGAACCTCAACGAGACGGAGCTCGGCGGAACCAAGGAAGCTGTCTTTGCGGTCAATGGCCGGGGCGCCTACAACCGCCTCAAGTACGAGAGCGGCGTCCACCGGGTGCAGCGTGTACCCGAGACGGAGACGCAGGGCCGCATCCACACTTCGACGGCCACCGTGGCCGTGATGCCGCAGGCCGAAGAGGTGGACTTTGCGCTGGACATGAAGGACCTGCGCATCGACACCTTCCGCTCTTCGGGTGCGGGCGGCCAGCACATCAACAAGACGTCCAGCGCCATCCGCGTCACCCACATCCCCACCGGAACCGTGGTCGAGTGCCAGAACGAGCGCAGCCAGTTCCAGAACAAGGACAAGGCTCTGGAGATCCTGCGCAGCCGCCTGCTGGCCCAGAAGCAGAAGGAGCAGCAGGACGCCATCAACGCCGACCGCGCCGGTCAGGTGGGAACAGGGGACCGCAGCGAGAAGATACGCACCTATAACTTCCCGCAGGACCGCTGCACCGACCACCGGATCGGCCTGACGGTACACAACCTCGACAAGATCATGGACGGCAATCTGGACGACATCATCGACGCCCTCGCTACCCGTGAGCAGGCCGAGAAACTGCAAAAGCTAAACGCATAAACTTGCGCAGAATGCGCACGAAAAGCTGTAAAGGATAATTGCTTTACAGAAGAAAAGAGCGGTGATTCGTATGAGTATCAATACTGAAGTCCGCCCGGCTGACGCAGAGGGCATTGCCCGCGCAGCCGAGCTTCTGCGGCAGGGCGAGCTGGTAGCCCTGCCCACCGAGACGGTCTACGGCATCGCGGCCGACGCCCGCAACGGCGAGGCCGTGAGCAAGATCTTTGTGGCAAAGGGACGTCCGCAGGACAATCCCCTCATCGTCCACGTCACCGGCCCCGAGATGCTGCACGGCCTCGTCAGCGAGGTGCCGGAACGCGCCCAGCTGCTGATGGCGGCGTTCTGTCCCGGCCCGCTGACCATCATCATGCCCCGCGGCCCCGAGGTGGCGGCGGAGTGCTGTGCCGGTCTGGACACCGTGGGCATCCGGATGCCCAGCCACCCGGTGGCACGGGCCGTCATTGAAGCCAGCGGCTGTGCCTTTGCGGCCCCGTCGGCCAACCTCTCCGGCAAGCCCAGCCCCACCAACGCACAGGACGTCTTTACCGATATGGATGGCCGTCTGCCCCTCATTCTGGACGGCGGCGAGTGCGACTGGGGCGTGGAGTCCACCGTCGTGTCGGTGGTGGGCGAAAAGCCCACCCTCTTCCGTCCCGGCCACATCACGCTGGAAGACCTCGAGCGTGCGCTGGGCGAGGAAGTGGAAGTCTCCAAGGCCATCCTCGAGAAGCTGCCGGAGGGCGCGGTCGTCCGCAGCCCCGGCATGAAGTATAAGCACTACGCCCCCAAGGCGGATGTGACCCTTCTGGACGGCACCTTCGAGCAGTTCAAAGCCTATGTGGATGCCCACGCCGCTGAGAACCCCAGCTGCCTCTGCTTTACCGGCGAGGCCGAAAAGCTGGGCGTACCCTGTGTGGAGTATGGCCGGGAGGGCGACGGAGCCGACCAGGCAAAGCACATCTTCCGCTCCCTGCGTGCGCTGGATGAGCAGGGCGATGCGGTGGTCTACGCCCGCTGCCCCCAGAAAGACGGCCTGTCCATGGCCGTCTATAACCGCCTCATCCGCGCGGCCGCGTTCCGGGTGATAAAGCTATGATGACGCTGGGCATCACCGGCCGCAGCGGCTGCGGCAAATCGACGGTCACGGCGGTGTTCGCGGCCCGGGGCATCCCGCTGGCAGACGCCGACCAGCTCTCCCGCGAGATCCTGCTTCCGGGTTCACCGCTGCTGCCCCAGCTGGCTGAGCGCTTCGGGGCAGATATTATAAAGGAAGACGGCACCCTCGACCGCCGCCTGCTGGCTGACCGCGCCTTTGCAACGCCCGAGGGGAAAGCTGCGCTCGACGCGCTGACCCACCCGGAGATCGTCCGCCGCATCCGCGCCGCCAAACAGGCCGCGCAGCAGGCGGGGGCGAAGCTCTTTGTGCTGGACGGCGCGGTCATCATCGGCACGGCGGCAGAGGCCGAGTGCGACAAGCTCTGCGTGGTCACGGCACCGTTTGAAGTCAGCGTGGAGCGCATCGCGGCCCGGGACGGCATCTCGCCCGAGATGGCCGCCCGCCGCCTCAACGCCCAGACGCCGGAGGCTGTGCTGACCGCCAGGGCAGACTACATCCTGCCCAACACCTCCACCCGCGAGGCGCTGGCGAAGGCAGCAAACGAGCTCTGTGACGCTCTCATCGGGGAGGGAGGCCGCGATTGAAAACGCTGTTCCGACTGCTGCGCAGACTGGTGGTGCTGGTCTGCATCGCGGCAGTGCTCCTGATGGCTCTGCCGCCCCTCGCCCGGGAGGCCGACCGGCTGCTCTACCCCCGCAAATACAGCCGGCAGGTGGAGCAGTGGGCCGCAGAATACGAGCTCGACCCGCTGCTGGTCTATGCGTTCATCCGCACGGAGAGCGGCTTCGACCCCGCCGCCACTTCCAGCGTGGAGGCCCGGGGGCTGATGCAGATGACCGAGGAGACCTTTATCTGGCTGCGCAGCAAGATTGCGCCGGATGAGGACCTGACCTTCGATGAACTCTACGACCCTGACGTCAGCATCCGCTTCGGCTGCTACTACATCCACCTCTGCATGGAGCGGTACGGCGGCGATGTGGCTACCGCTGCCGCCGCCTACCACAGCGGATGGGGGACAGTAGATAATTTGCTGCGGATGGAAGAGCATTCCTCCGACGGGCAGACCCTGAAAGGCTTCCCTTATAACCAGATGCACCATTACGTCGAAAAGATAACCGCCAGCTACGCCGTCTATACCCAGCTCTACGGCGGCTGAATCTCAACCAATGAAGAAGAACCGACAGGCCAAAAACCTGCGGGTCTTTGATAGATGAAGCTGTTTTCATGGCCAGAGTGTGCCGGATGAACGAGGATTTTTGCTTGCAGGCAAGGCGATTTTTCGCAGCGATCCTGACGGATCGCAAGAGAAAGCAACGCAGTCTGCGGGCAAAAAGGCCGTTCAGACGGTGTGCAATGGCCGTGAAAACAGCTTCCAACAAGTATAAGAAAACAGAAAGGCAGGAGAGATCCTATGGCAGAAAAAACTCCGAACCAGCAGCTGGCTGAAAAGCTGCTGTTTAAGCCCGCTTACGTCGGCGACAAGTCCGCCGCCGTCAAGCAGGAGGCCCACGTATTCGCTGAGGGCTACAAGAAATTCCTCGACGCAGGCAAGACCGAGCGTGAGGTGGCCGCTGAGAGCGAGCAGATGCTCAAGGACGCAGGCTACCAGCAGTTCGACCCGAAGAAGACCTACTCCCCCGGCGACAAGGTCTATTTCAGCCAGCTGGGCAAGGCCATCGTGGCTTCCACCATCGGCACCCGCAGCTTCGAGGACGGCTTCCGTCTGGTCATCGCTCACACCGACAGCCCCCGTCTGGACCTGCGCCCGACCCCGCTGTACGAGTCCGACCACTTCAGCTACTTCAAGACCCACTACTACGGCGGCATCCGCAAGTATCAGTGGGGCACCATGCCGCTGGCCATCCACGGCGTGTTCTCCCGCGCTGACGGCACCACCGTCTCTGTGAACGTGGGCGAGGACGAGAACGACCCCGTCTTCTGCATCACCGACCTGCTGCCCCATCTGAGCGCTGAGCAGAGCGAGCGCAAGCTGAGCGACGGCATCCGCGCCGAGGAGCTGAACATCCTCATCGGCTCCGACGCTGTGGACGACGAGGAAGTGAAGGAAGCTGTCAAGCTGAACACCATGATCCTCCTCAACGAGAAGTACGGCATCACCGAGAAGGATTTTGCCCGCGCTGAAATCGAGATCGTCCCCGCTTATAAGTCCCGCGACGTTGGCTTCGACCGCTCCATGATCGGCGCCTACGGCCACGATGACCGCGTCGATGCATACCCCGCTCTGATGGCCGAGATCGCCACCAAGGATCCCGCCTTCACCACCGTCTGCGTCCTGACCGATAAGGAAGAGATCGGCTCTGACGGCGTCACCGGTATGCAGAGCATGTACGTCTTCCACTTCATGCAGGAGCTCTGCCGCACCGCCGGTCAGGACGACATCATTGCTTTCCGCAACAGTGTCTGCCTGTCCGCCGACGTCACCGCTGCTTATGACCCGAGCTGGGCCAGCGCTTTCGAGCCGATGAACGGCACCTACGCAGGCCGCGGCATCGCGCTGTTCAAGTACACCGGCAGCCGCGGAAAGAGCGCTGCAAACGACGCTTCTGCCGAGCTGGTGGGCTATGTCACCCGCATGATGGACGCCGACGACGTTGCATGGCAGATCGGTGAGCTGGGCCGCCTCGATCTGGGCGGCGGCGGCACCATCGCAAAGTATGTTGCCAACCGCGGCATCCCCGTCATCGACATCGGTGTGCCTGTGCTGTCTATGCACTCTCCCTTCGAGGTCATCCACAAGACCGACCTGTACATGGCTTATCGTGCCTTCGTCCTGTTCAATCAGGCCGCTGAGTAAGCTGCTTCTACGCACCAAAGCCCCGGAAAGTCTGCCGTCTGGCAGGCCCTCCGGGGCTTTTTGCTATGTTGTGGGCAGGGGGACGGCCTGCTCTACGGTAAGGAAGGCGAAGCCGTTGTCCTTGTACCACTGGATGATGTCGGGCAGGGCTTCGGCAGTGGTGCGGGTGGTGGCCGAGTCGTGCATCAGCACGATGCACTGGGTCTGCTCGCCGGTCTCCCGCACGATGTTGCGGAAGATGGTGCCTGCACTGGGTTTGCCGCCTACGGCGTCCTCAGCGCAGACGTTCCAGTCTACATAGGCGTAGCCTTTTGCAGTGACTTCTTCTTTGAGCTGCTGCATCAGCCCGCGCCCGCCGTAGCGGCGGCTCACGGTGTTGGTACTGCCGCCCGGGAAGCGCAGATACCGCAGGCCGTCGGCCCGGACGTAAGGGGAGAGGCGTTCCTTTAACAGGTCGATGTCCTTCCAGTAAGCGTCCGCGCTCTGGTAGATGTCGCTGTACTCGTGGGAGGCGGAGTGGAGCGCGATCTGATGTCCGGCGGCAGCAGCCTCAGAGATGAGGGGAAGATATTTGTCGTTGTTGCCGGTGGCGACTACAAAGAAGGTCGCCTTTACTCCGGCACGGTTCAGCGCGGACAGAACGTCCGGCGTCGTCTTGCTGGGGCCGTCGTCGAAGGTCAGACAGACCCACTTCTCGGGCATCGGCTCCGGATCCGGGAGCGTCTCCACGGAGGACGCCGAGGCAGGGGAGACGAAGCTTTCGTCCGGCACCGGGGTCAGGTCGCTCTCCCGGCAGCCTACAGGCGGCTCTGCACCGCAGAATATCCCCAGTCCGAACCCCGCCGCCGCCCCGACAGAAAGCAGCAAAAGGCTCCACAACAATCTTTGATGTTTGCTGGATTTGAAAAAAGTCATTTCCAAAAACCTCCTTCTTAAGTCATTTCTGCACGGAAACTCCATTTACAAGATATGAATGGCAAAAAAATCTATGAAAACGCTTGACATCGCCGGGGGAGTATGGTATTATACTTGAGCAGTCAGCGATACGGCTTGGACCTCAAGGCCGAGAGAAATCAAGATTGCATCAAAACTTCATATGCGAGGGTGGCGGAACTGGCAGACGCGCACGTTTGAGGTGCGTGTGGTTTATCCTTGGGGGTTCAAATCCCCTCCCTCGCACCAAAGTCAAAACCCGCGTGAATGCTGGAAAATCAAGCGCTCATGCGGGTTTTTCGTTATATTTGGCTTTGCAGGTAATGGCAAATACCAGTAGATAAATACGAGTATTACAGTATACAAAGTAGTGGTAAAGTAGTGGTAGAAAAGTCCATGAAACAAAAGCGCCCCCGCCTCGGAGATCATCCGGAGCGGGGGCGTTGTCATGCTATGCAGTTAGGGGCGACAGCTTAATGTACGCTCTTCTTCATCCTCGCCATGAATGCATCTGCCTCGATGGCCTCAGATGTGAAGCTGTTGTTCTTCCACCATGCGGCCAGCGCAGCGCCGACGGTAAACCCGGTGGAAA
>OBJO01000161.1_pt1 | contig 32727 bp, 26 predicted proteins | sample 1481741 | NCBI WGS metagenome assembly OBJO01 (sample SAMN06140803, study PRJEB22556) | human gut metagenome | host: Homo sapiens | place: China: Beijing | collected 2014 | reverse complement strand
TCTTCAATCTGCTGCAACGCCTCTTTGGCCTTCGCCGCCATGTCAGCTTCACTGGCAGCCACTTTGAATTCCATGATGACGCCGGCTTTAGCTATATCTTTTGGAATAATCGCCAGGTCAAAGCGGCCGTACCCGCTTTCCCGGTTCGATTCGACCCTATAGTCCTTTCCCAGGAACAATGCCGTCATGCCCAGCATGAACCCGTGATAAAAGCTCTCCTTATTGGCCGCATCATAGACACTGACGAGCTGCAGGATAAATTGCTGCAATTCTTCCGAAAAAATATCCACCTGTCCCTGCAGCAAATGCCCCATCATGATATATAAGCGGGAAACATCCCCATCCACGCAAAAGCGGTCAAGGATTTCACTCTGAAACACATGGCGCACTTCTTCATTGGGAATCTTTAATTGGCAAAGCATCCCATTGGGAATATCCTGCCGCCAGACAGCCGTCAAATAGCCCGTCGTCAGCAATAGCGTATACAGGGCATCTTTATCCATGCGTATATCCTGATAAATCAAGCCTTCGCGGATGACAGCCGACACGGTGTTTCCTTGTAACAAAGCTAATAGCCGTTCTTCCTGCCTGTTAGAGGATCCCTGAAGCAGAGTCGCAATGATTTCATTGGCCGACGTATTGACCCAGTAGTCCCCGATCCGTCTTTTGGCAAAACAAGAAATGACCGACCAGGGATTATAAATCTCATGATGGCCGAAACGATAGCCGTCATACCAAGCCTTCAATTGCGGCAATAAGGCATCGGCCTGTAAATCGCCAGCCATTTTTTCGACTTCCGCTGGCGTGAACCCCATGACAGCACTATATTCGTCATCCATCACGGAATAGACATCGAGATTATTCAAACCACTAAAGATACTTTCCTTAGCAATGCGCAAGACGCCCGTCAAAATCGCAAAATTCAAAAACTCATTGCCTTTCAGGGTATTATTAAAAAACGTCCGAAAATAAGCGATAGCCTGATCATAAAATTGATGACTATAAGCCGTTTGCAAAGGCGTGTCGTATTCATCAATCAATATAATCGGTTTTACCCGATAATAACGAAACAAATATTCTGATAAGTTCAACAAACTGAGCTGATATTCTTCAGGAGTCGCCTGCTGCCAGATAACGCGATGAAACGCATTTTTCTCTACTTCATTTAAAAGACTGCCTTGCAATAGAAATTCATGTTTATTAAACTCCCGCTGAATCCAAAGCCGAAACGACTGGAACATGCCTTGCCACGTATCCTGCTGCATCCCTTTAAAAGACATGAAAATAACCGGATACTGGCCGCGATGGGCCATGTAGGCAGCGCCGGCCCCTTCGATTGCCAGTCCGTCGAAGAGATGGCGGCTCTGTGCTTCTTTTTCAATAGAAAAGAAATACTCCAGCATACTCAGGGTCAAGGTCTTGCCGAACCGCCGCGGCCGCGTAATCAGCGTCACCGCACTGTGCCCGTCGATAAGCTGGCGGATAAAATCCGTCTTATCGACGAAATAATAATGCTTGCTCCGTATATCAAAAAAATTATCGACACCAATCGGCATCTGCCACTTCATACCATCACCTTCTTTCATAGGCGGGGCCTTCTCCTGTTCTTTGTCTTTTATTATAACAAGAATCACGAGAAACAAAAAGAGGAGCCACGCCATGAAGGGCTCCCCCTCAGGCATGACTCCTAACGCCTTACACTTCTACGATTTTGACGTCTTTGACATATTTCCCCTGGCTCCGCAGCCACATTTCGATGCCCTTCCCGTAGACTTCCGCTTCCAGCTGGTACGTCCCGTTATCTTCACTCAGTATCTTCGCCGTCGGCAAACGGTCCAAGATGGCGTCGATATCATAACCCGTATAGGTGAAGGTGACGCGCTGCAGCCGTCCGCCGTACATGAACTGGACGCGCTTGCGGAACTCGCCTTCCTGGAAACGCCGATTGTAAGGAATGTGGAAGGTCTCTTTTTCGACATCCAAGGTCTTGATCCGGTCCAAGCGGTAAATCGTCGGCGTAATATCCCGGGCACTTTCATAAATCTTTTCGATATCCTTGTCGTCGATGAAGGCGATGAGATAAAAATAGTATTCCGAAAAGAGCAGGGCCAAGGGCTTCAGCCGCCGCTGAACGATTTTCCGGTCCTTCAGCCGGCCATAAGCCACATCGACATAGCGGTGCTGCTGGATGGCCTCGCCGAGATGCCACATGGTGTCGAGGAAACTCGTCCGGTGCCGCGGTTCAACGTAGTGGAAGGCCTCATTATTGACCAGGCGGGTCACCATGGCCTGATTCGACGCCGGCACACAGCAGGAAATCACCTTGTGCAGCATCTCTTCCATTTCCGTCTTGACGAAAGCCCGGCTGTCAAGCAAGATTTTGCATAGCGCCAAAATCTCACTGTTCGACAACTTCTGGACCTGGCCGCCTTCCATGCGGTAGCCCTTTTCCACATAATCATAGACAATATCACAAGGCGTCCCGTCGCCGACAGCCATGCCATTGCGGCAAAACGCCCGGATATCTTCAATATCCCGCTGGATACTGCGCTCATTCACACCATACTGCTGGGCCGCCGCCGGCTTCTGAATCGTCTGGCCAGCCAGCAGCTGCGAATACAGCGCCAGTACCCGCGAAACCTTATCTTCCTTCAAACAATCACCTTCTCCTCAAATCGTAATCGTCATCGTAATAGGCTGGGCCAACCCATACCACCGGGCGATAATATAAAGGACCAGCACGTATAACAGCACATTGACCATCACACAGCGGACACAATGCCGATTTTCCTGGGCCTCCTTCTTGGGGGCAAAAATACCGACGAGCAGTCCTAAAAAGCCAAGGGTAATAAAAATCAGCAACCCTCTCATAAGCCACTCGCCGCTGTTCCATCCCGTCTCGTAGACAGCCAAGAAATTGACGCCAAGGCCATAAATAAAAGGCCATAAAACCTGTATCAAAATATAAAATAAAGGTCGTAAAATAAACCATTTAATCAACCAGGCAACGCCTTGAGCCACAGCCGTCCCCATCGTTTACGTCCTCACGCCCTTCTCAAATCTTACAGACAAACTGATTACACGATTGTACGCCCCGGGTCTTCATGTTCCGCACCATGCACTGATTCTCAGCCAGCGGATCGTACTCCCAAAAACCGACAATCGGCGCTTTCGGCCGGATGGCCTGGTTCATCGGGTCGTACCAGTATTTACAAAAAGCACACTTATGTGAAGCGGGATGATTCAAATTCATGAGTTCCACCGTATATGACCTCCTTAATCCGCATCATCATGCGATACATCGATGACTTCGACGGCCACTTCCCCATTTTCCATATGCCGGGCTTCCAGAATGAACATCTCTTTAGCCTTATCGCCGATAATCTGCGTCGAATACGCATCGAAGCCGCCGCCAATCAGACCGCCGACGAGGGGGATGGCCTTCCCTAAATTAATGGCGCTCTTCGTCCCGAAACGCGATAACAAACGCATCGTAACCGTCCGATTGATGCGGTTGAAGAGCACTGTCGACAACCGTTGAATCGCCTTAGCCGTCAACGTCGTCCCCACCTTGATACCAGCCTGCTTCAAGACTTCCTTGAGCTGGTTGCCGCAAAGACAGGCGATGACCAGCGTCCGCACCCGGTCGCTCTGCAAATCATAGCCGCCCATATGGGCAATGGCCGCAATCATCTGAAGCTGCATATACAGCACACTGAGGACATTAGCCGGCAGGGCCACCGGCAGCGTAATGGCGCCACCTAAACTCGTCAGAAAGCCCGAAGCCCCGCACTTGATGACCTGATTGCGAATCAGCATATCCACCTGTTTCTCCAAATCATTGCCAGTCGCCATATATTCCGCCGCCAGCGCCTCGGCCCCTTTCATCCCGGCGATACCACTGAGGGCCTTATCATAAGACATTGACAAAGCTTTTCCCATAGCCGTTACATCCATAATATCACCTTACCCTACATATAAATTCTTCCTTTACCTACATCATAGCAGATGATGACGACAAATGCTGTCATTTTTGAAAAAGCCAGGTGCTTTTTGCAAAGCCCTGGCTCTTTTTATTAAATCATTCCACGCTGCCCTGATATCGGTTTTACTTTTTTGACTTCTTGAGGCGTTGCTTTCGGTGAAGGCGGAATGAAATTCGCTTTTTGCAAGGCTTCGTCAATATGTTTCAATAACTCATCACGCGAAACGCCATAAGTATCTCCCGTATAGAGGTGTAATGTCTTCATGGTCAAGGTACTTCGTTCATAGAGCTGGACGAGCATTGCCGTTTCCAAAGCACTGCGACAGGCCTTTTTCTCAAGCGCCTGGGCCAGACAAGAAAAAATCAAGGGATGAAAGGTAGCTTCCTCAGGCGCCGCCCAAGAAAGATGGCTCAGGTTGAAATAAAAAGTATTATTCAAACTTTCAATAACTTCTTCCCAAGTAACAGGAATGTGCGGCAGCTGCCCCTGGTGATAGTAAAAGGAACCCAAATCCACCATTCCATCGCCTAATGGTTTTAGCGTCACATCCAGCAATCGTGTCGTCACACCGCCCTGTACAGCTGTGGTTTCAGGCAGCAACTGCAGGAAATAGCGCTTTCCCTCCAGATAAGTCCCCTTGCACAAGCTTTTCAAAGACAATTTTTGCTGTAAAAACCAGAGAGCCCCTTGCTTCCATAATATGCCGGGATGGATGAGGATATCGTCGTCCGTCGCTTCGTATTCCAAACCACAGATGACCCCTTCTGAGAGGCTGCGGCAGTATAACTGCAGCGTCTGCCGCGGCCAGGCATATAAAAGGTCCAGCATTTCCTTCGTCAAGATACGGCCTTTGGTAAAAACAGTGTCCTTATTTTCAAACATATCCTCACCGCTTCCCATCAAAAAATGTCATCAGCGAATCTGATTCAAAGCTGTAGTAGCAAGGTCCTTTTTGTAAATGGAGTTTCTGAATGCCTTGGGCATTGATGCTCCTTACCTGAAACAGGTAAACACCATAGCCGTCCTTCGCTGGTACCGCAAAAATACCGTATTCTTCATGCTTGTTCGAATCTGCATAGGTTCGCCCTAGTTTACTTCTAAGGGCACTTTCAATAGCCTTATAATACTCATCGCAAACGTCTCTCTTGATAAGGGAAAATAAATCATTATATTCAAGGACTTTTATATCGCTACGGTTAAAGGCAAAGTCAAAGGAATTTACGATTTCATCCGGTTCCTCTCTTTTCCGCACTTGGAAAAGAGAATGGCTGGATGTCGTCGGGAAGAAAGCCACATTGAGGCCGATACTGCCATCATCATTCCGATGCAGCAACGGAATGTCTTCAGCCTGCGGATGCATTACATCTTTGCGGACTAATATCAAATCATACAGGAGCTTAGGCGTAAGCGATTGAATGACCGGTTCAAACCGGCCTTCATCTTTATCCATATTGTAACGGATGCTGCCTTCCAGGCAGTCCAGTTTAAGCTGTTCATCATCAACCTTTCTGTCGCCCTTGCTGCGAAGGCACCGGCCGGGAATAAATTCTTTCAGCAGCTGGGCAAACAAATCGATTTTACAGGACTGGCCAGCAAGGCGATAGTTGAAATTATACGTTTCCTTTTGCAATTCATCTACAGGCAGGACGCGGGTCCATAAATAATAAATATCGGCATATAACAATCGTTCGATGTCGGTAATTGTAATCCGCAGCCCTTCTAAAGGTTTTTCCTTCTTCTCCAATTTTCCTTTTTCATTTCTCCAGTAAAGATAATACATGTCCTGCGTCCCAATACCGACTTCCAGATCTTTTTCATCATCAAAATCCAAGGAGACCTGATCTTTTTGCGTCTGGTAAAAAGATTTTTTATAAGCTTCGGCCATCTGCCACAGATAATAGAAATTACGCTTGACGTATAATTTATCTGTCCTCATCCGTTCTTCGGCAAAGCGGGTCGGAATCAGCTCTTCTGCTTTCGCATAGGTATTTTCTACGTTTTGGTAAATCTTTTCCCACCCTGCCTTTCTTTCTTCATCAATGAGGTTGAGGATAGCATTTTCATCCATAATGAGTTCCTTCATGGAAATATCTCTTTGATAGGTCTGATGGTAAGCCATCTTGATTTTCAGCATCTGTAAGATACGGAATGTCAAGTTATTGCCGCCAAAATTTGAATCGCCGTTTTCAAATCCCGTCTTGATTTCCAAGCGAGGACAACTGCCAGCTGCTCCATCTCGAGAAATGGTATAATCGCAGCGGGCCAGATCCGTCGTCCCACCGCCGCAATCGCTGATCATGATGGGCAGGCCTTTGCCAGATTCCAGATTATTCAATTTGTTGGCAATGAACTGGTAAATGATAGCAATGCCTTCATCCAGGCTGGAACTGCTGTGTAAGACCGTATATTCGCCGTTAAATAATTCCTTCATGGCATTGATAAAGGAATCTTTCAACTTGACCGGTGCTGTAAAGTGAATCCGTTTAAATTTTTTCTTGAAGAATTTTTCTTCCGCCGTATGGATGACAAAATCCAAATAGGCTTTGATGATTTCCTTATGCTGTACTTTTCCCCGCCGTCCTTGTTCATCGTAGATTTCTTCTTCTGAGTCGAGGTCATTGATCCAGCGCTTGATTTCATAAAAGACACTGGCCGTTGTACAGTAATCTTTTTCTCTTACTTTTTGCAAGGCTTCATAACCAAAGAGATACGTAACCTTCTTGTCTTCTATTTTTTGAACATAGACGATGGTTGGTACCATCCGGCGTTCAGCCATGCCCCCATTGCTCTTATCGATGAACTTGACGATTTCTATGCTATCGTCGTCGGAAAGGATACCATAGGACCCGGCTGTCGTATTGCTCGTACCAAAGTCGATACAAAGGGTCCGGTCCGTCTTTTCCATTTCTTGGAAGTAGACATAGCACGTAACCAAATACGCTTCAGGAACGTTATCTGGATTCAAGGGTCTTTGATTCAATACAGCAGCGGCTTCCTGGGAAAACAACAGGACCTGGCATTGCGTATGGCTGCGGAAAAAGTCATAATCAATATCGTCGGCTGAAAAAATCAAATGTATTTCGTCATCAGCATCTTTTTCTAAATGACCCGAAGCGACTACTTCTCCATTCTCTCCATCAAAACCAATCAAAGCGGCGGCACCGAAATATAAGGAATAGCCTTCACTTTCCAAACAAAAATCATCTTGCACGCCAATGGGGAGTCTGTCAACGACGATTGGGCTATCTGAAACCTGGATAGCTCCATCATCGATGATTTTGCACTTAGTGTTTTTTTTCAGTGTTTCATACAACCGTTGCAAATCCATCTTCGTCAAAGGAACATTGTCTTCTTGTTTTTCTTTTTTTGAAACAGGAGCCTCAACATTATCTTGCTTTGAGGCTGTAACATTTTCTTTAACAGAAACCTTGGCCTGTGGTATTGACAAGGTAAATCCTTTTTCAATCAATACCACATACTGTGCTTTTTGTGTAAAATGTGAGATAGTTTTAGATTTTTTATTGAAATACGCCAAAAGGTCTTCAACCAATTCTTTTAAATCGCTCGTTGTAACTCTATTGGTATTTAAAAATTTAAGAATTTCATCTTTAGTCCACAAATTCCATAAAGGGGCAAAGACATCTTCATTCGTCTCTGAAGCCTTAATCTTAAATTCATCAAGAGATATTTCCAATGGCATGGAACACTCTGCCATAACATTTTCAACATAACTGCTCATATATTTTCACTCCTATTCTTTTAAACGGATTCTTTCTGAAATAGTTTTAAAGGTATCTGCCAATTCACCCATAGACTCTATGGTGTAAACAAAGTCCGGACTGGCATATCGTTTCAGCATCGCGCAATCCACGAAGTCGCCGGCACCTATACAGATAATCGTAATGCCCTGATTTTTCAGTTGTGCCGCCAAATGCTGTGCTGGTGGTAAATCATCTAAAAAGCGGCCATCTGTAATGACAATGATAAATTTCCGGAAATCATCGTCAGTAAATAAATCACTTACTGCTTCCAAGGCTGGTTCTATCATTGTTCCACCCGAGGGACAATGGATATTAGCAGCAGACACCAAATCACTTAACGAATGAGTGAGTGGCACTTTAACTTGGGTATAATTGTCATAGGTAAGCAAGGCTACCCGATTCTGCTGCAAGTCGACGAGTTCTTTTACTAAGGTTAGATACGCATTCACTGCGGCTACTATCGGCGTACCACCCATACTTCCCGACGTATCCAGTAAGACCGCCAGGTCAGCCGATACAGCCGTTGTCCGGGACGTCTTTTGTTTTTCACCTTTGCGAATCGTAATCTGTTTGGAAATCCCGCTTTCTTCATCCTTGGCCGTTACCGTCAGGCAGCCGCTCTGGTCATACGAAAAGGTGACGTTGATGTCGACTTTTCCCGCCCGTTCAGCTGGGATATCTGTTAATTCCATACTGCCATAAAAATCATGGTTATCAATATCTTTTTTATCTTCACAATCCGAACCGGCTTCATAGATATCGATGGGGATGACGGTCTGGAAATCCCGCGTCGTCGTGTAATGACGGGTCTTTTCACAAGGATAGACATCGCCTTTTTCTAAGATTTTAGATAATACGGCCTTCCCATTTTCATCGACCTGGACACCTAATGAATGGGCAATAATATCTTCGATGACCACCGTCTGTTCACATTCCGTTTCCATCCCGCCGCGCAAGGATTCCGCAACGTAGCAGGCTCCCGTCGCAACGATTGTCGTCAAATCCATCTGCGTGTCGATAGGCTGCTGGAAAATCTTCCTCATTTCCGCCTGGATATAAGGGATATAACAGCTGCCACCTGCTAAGACAATCGTGGCTATATCATCTGGCGTAAACTTCTGGGATTGACTAATGAACCGGCAGACCCGCGTAAAGATTTTATCGTACAAGGGTTGGCAGATGGCGTCGAACTGATTGCGCGTAAGCGTTTCCTTAAAGTTATATGCTTTTTCGCCATACTGAAACAACTCAGGAATTATGACTTCTGTTTCTTCCTGTTCGCTGAGTTCTGTTTTGGCCATTTCTGCTGCATCCTGAATACTATGAAGGATACTGTAATAACTGCCCGGTTCAAAACCCGACACTTCAACAGAAGACATATCCATGCCGCAATCTTTTTCAATTTTTTGGATGAAGTGATTCTGCAAGCACTTGTCAAAGTCATCACCGCCTAAATGACGGTCGCCATCGATATCCAGCGCCCGATAGGTATGGTGCAGATTATCGGCTTCTAATACACTCAAGTCGAAGGTGCCGCCGCCGAGGTCAGCGACCAGAATTTTCTTATCCAGTTCCAAGTCCTGGCCGGCTGCGACAGCAGCGGCCATCGGTTCCGTAATGATTTGCAGCACTTCGATGCCCGCTGCCTGACCAGCTTTCTTCGTTTCATCACGCTGATTAGAATTGAAATAAGCCGGCACCGTGATGACGGCACGGACGACGGCATCGTCATCGCACTTCAGGGCTTTGATGACGGCCTGGCGGACGGCTTTTAAGATTTCTGTCGCTACCTCTGTCGGCGTAAAAGTCAGGCCGTGGCAATTCCAGATTTTTGCGGCATTGCCCATATCGGTCTTAGAAGAGCGGATTCCGTTCTGTGGGTCCAGACTCATCCGCTTTTTAGCAATATCGCCTACATAGACTTTTTTTCTTTCATCGACATAGAGTACTGACGGTATCAATTTCCCGCTTCCCGGGAACTTAGCCAAACGCAGTTTGCCTTTCCGTAAAAAACACGCCAGCGTATTCGTCGTACCTAAGTCAATGCCTGCATAAATTTCTTCGCTCATATTTATCACCTATCCGTTATTATTTATCCGAATCATCCTGTCTAAGATAGTCAATTCCCTCAATAGAGATTCTATTACTTTCTATTTTATCAATATTTTCAGTTTCACCTGGATGCTTATACGTAGCAAGTTCATTGTTTAATCTTTCTATTTCAACATCCTTTGTTTGCAAAATATCTTTATATATTTTTTCTAAATGCTCCTTTTCAGTCTTTAAATTGTCGTTCTCATAGTGCTTAGCATTTAATTTCCGATTCAGTTTTTCTATTTCAACTTCTAACTGATGAATCTGCTCTCGAAGTTCTTTTTTAGATTTATCTGCCTCTTCAAACTTATGGATTTTTTTCCTTAAATCATCCTGATCATCTGCGAGTTTTTTTTCACCTTTTTTTATCGCTTCTTCTCTTTCATCTAATTCTTCTTTTTTGCCTTTCAACACCCTTTCTTGCTGTTCTATTTTCGCCTGTTGATTTGTCAAGAAGTTATAATATTCAGCCACCTTTTCCACATTATTCTTTAAAGCAGCAATCTGATTATCCATTTCTTTAGTCAGTGTCTGAGCATCCATCTTTTCTTGTTCAAACAAATCATTCAATCGCTGTATTTCACGATCTGAAGCCGTACGCAAATCAACAAGCTGCTGCTTCAATCGGCTGATTTCTCCTTCAAAGCGCTTAGCTTCAGCTGCTTTTTTAGCTTCTGACTGACATAAAGCCTGATATAAATGGTCTTGTACAGCCTGCAAATCTTGTGTCAGCGATTTACCATAACTGTATAACTTTTCATATTTTTCATCCATACTATTCGCCTCCTATAGGAACTGTCAGCTGTTCAACGGGAATAATATCCCGTTCAGCTTCGGTCTGGCCTTCTTTTTGTATAAACGTCGTCACATGAATCTGTTCCTGCACGTCGATTTTCATTTTGTACAGGATAGACCCAGTCCCGGGATATTTAGAAACATCTAAATGCAGACTACCAATATAGACCGGGTCCTGATGTTCTGACTCAGCCGTCAGGAATTGCTGATATACGGGAACCGTATAGGCAAGAGACTCTAAATAAGGCCGTTTCCACGACCGATAGCCCGTAATGAATCCCGGCAGGACATTCCGATTGATGCAGGGTTGGAACCGCTTGTGTTCCAGAAATCCGATAGCGTAAGGAATCCGATTCTGGGCGATGACTCCTGTTTCATCACCTGCACAAATCGCACCATAGCGTGCTGCTCCTTCGGCGACAGCCGTATACATATCTTCATCCAAATCTTCATCGTCATCGAATACTTCGTCACCTGCATAGTCTTTCAGTAACTGCCGGAAATAAGGGATATACGACGTCCCGCCAAAAGTGCGGATCCACGAAAGTCGCATATCGGCTTCGTCCATGACGATATCCAGGGCATCGCGGATACGCTGGCCAATATCAGAATCGTTTAAGAGTTGCTCTACTTCCTCTTGAGTAATTATCATTTCATGCGTTGATCCATCTTTTGCAGAAATAAAGATAGGGCTTTCCTCTTCGCCACCATCGGGATCAAACAGGCTTTCTTTGGCATAGGCAATGTTCTGCAGAATTTCAGCCTTTGCTGCTCCTCCCTCATTATTTTTTAACAGCGTCTCCATATCAGCAGGATATTTCTTTTTCAATATGTCTTCATAAATAGCCTGGTCGATGTCCAAGCCCCCATATAAGAGGCCGGTAGCCGCTAATTCTCTGATTTCCACTTCATCATCATCGGGAATCAGCTGCAACAAACTGATGTCCAGCGTAGAACCGCCAAAATCAAAGATCAAGCCCAATTCTTCATCCTCAATATCTTCTAAATCGGTTTGAGAAAACAATGCGGCAAAGGGTTCGGTAATAATCCGCTTCACCGGCACCCCAGCCTGTAAAGCTGCCTGATAGAGACAGTTTTTCTGGACCATTGAAAAACATACGGGAACAGTCAGCGTAATATCCCAGCAGTCGGTATCTGCTTGGATTTTAGCCATTTCCTGCCAGACACAGGAAAAAATATCCTGGACTACCTCCCCGGCCGTGACGGATTTCCCTAAATGGGGTATCTCCTGCCGCCAGTCGGGCTGTTCTAATTTTGTTTTTATATGGGATACCTTATTTTCATAATCAAACTTTTTCTGAGCCAGCAGGCCGATGGATTTTACGACCTTGTCGTTAATCTTATCGTAATAGATGACGTTTGGCGTCTGATCACCGGCCTTCTGATTCGTATTCAATTTAATCTTGCGTACTCTTTTTCCCTGCAAGTAGGCAGCTTTAATATTACAAGCCCCAAAATCAATGCCGGCATAAATCATGTTTTTGTCCATATATAGTGCTCCACTTCCGCCCTTCTCAAGCTTCAAAACGATAGACAGTCATTTGCCCATCTAACTGGCAGACCTGACGGTCTTTGTCTTCGTCAATATAATCGAGACAATAAGGCAGTCGTTCAATCGCTTCTACCCGTTTGTCATCTCCGTGATTTTTCGTCGGCAGCGGCTGGATTTCCATGAATTTGCAGTCATCGTCATTAAAGTAACCCTTACTGGATGGCATCAGAGTATAGACGCCGCATTGTGCTAGATATTTATTTAGTTCTTCCAATAATCCCCCATAGAATAGCGGATTCTTGGCACTGCCACGGAGAATGGCAACGGGCAGCTGCGTAAGCAGACTTTTTTTCATGATATCAAATACGGCGCCTGTCGCTTCTTCCGACACCATTTCATCGTCCCACTTTTTTCGTTTTTGCGGCAATGCCGATTCAAAGCGTTTGACTCGCTCCTGATATTGCGCTACCATCTTGGCAATCATCATGGCATCTTTATCTTCATAGTTTTTTAAGAACGCACATAAGCTATCTGTATCTTTTATTTTTTCCATAGCCCGCGCTACATCAGAAGCTGTCCTTATCAAGATTGTATCTGATTTCGGAATACTGAAGCGCTTGATATCAAAAGGCTTTTTTTCCAACATCGACATAACCGGAGCCGGCTTACGGGGTTCTGCTTCCTTGACTACCAGTGCAGCCACTTTAGCTGCTGCCCGCCACTGCTCCAGGTCTCTGATCTGCTGAGCCTGTTTTTGCACTAGCTGCTGCAATTGCAGCTGTTCCCGTCTGGTCTGTTCTAATTCTTGTTCTAATAAGCCGATGCGTTCCGTCATCTTCGCTATTTTTTTACCGACTTGTTTCCGTATCTCCTGTTTCAGGTATTCATCTCCATGAAACAATAACTTCCAAAATAACATTTTCTATACCTCCTTTTTCTTTTCATAGACCCAGGCGCGGCCCGGAAAGATAAATCTTTGTATCGATTCTTCTTCATCCTCTTCTTCATTGTCACGATACATCATATAATACGGCTGCATCTCAATCTCTTTGATTTTCATATCCCGTTCCGCATCATTATTCTCAGATGGAAAAATCTCGAACCATTCGTCCTGACCGATTATCGTATCACCTTCCCGAAAGGGACGCTCGTGCATACCGATGCCTTCAAAATATTTTTGTATCTCTTGTTGTAAGCCCTGCTGAAATATCGGCATTTGTTTCATTCGATGTACGGTATTGCGTAAAGTGTTAAATCGTTTCTTTAAGATATCCTGTGCTTTACCCAGCCAGATTTCTGCACATTGGTCTTCTTCCTCTTCGGGAAAAACCATCTTTCTATCAATAGTTTCTGTATATTGCCGCAATATTTTTAGTAAATTTTCACGGTCCTTATAAGAAGATTGGCGGATATAAGCCGACAAGGGCTGGACATCTTTCAACTTTGCCGTCGCCTTATCCCAGTCATCTTCTGTGTAGATTTCTAAGTCAGCCTGTATACGGGGTTCAGGTTCTTTCGCTACCGGAATCGGGACCTCATCCTGACCGAAGTCCTGCATCGTTCCGGCACGAGCCATAAAATTGGCTTCAGGATTTCCATACCTGGCTTCTAATCGTGATAAGAGTTGTTCTATGTTTTCCATTGATTTCACTCCAAATCGCTCTTCTTTTGATACTTCATAGTTCCTTGACTGATAACATGGCCTTGCGGGTCCGTTAACGCCGCGTCCATATCCAAGGTCCCATCCTTTTGGGCACAAAAAGTAACTTCAATCGTGACATCATTCTTTTTTAACCCTGCTGGCAGCGAATCGATGACCAGCGTGTCAATTAATTCGATTCCGTCATCGCCGACGCGGGAGGCTTTCGGATAGTTCTTGCAGTCCCGTTCATAGTAATTGATTTCCAGCTTCTGCTGTCCATCGCGGAGCAGGCGGAATTTGCAGCTCTTCTGACAAGGTAAATCAGTCCCGGCAGGGATAATCGTATTGAATTTCTGATACTGCACGCCATCCGTTACGATGACACCTAAATCGACGTTGGTAATAGGCTGGGTCAGCGAATCGATATCTTTATACTGTTTTGCAAAGATGGCGGCCCCGCGGGAGATTAGGGTAGAAACGTTATCACCATACATAACATCCTGGCTTTGCAGGGCTTCACCTACTTTTTCAGATACTAAGGGGATATTTGAGCTGCCGCCTGCCAAGACGACTTGATCTACCCGGGAAACACCACGGTCCCGGGCTTCATCCATCGTCTGCAACGTAGATTGTACCGTTTCGTCGATTTCCGGTTCAATCAGTTGATTGAGCTCATCCCGGCTCAGGCTCACCGTATATAACTCCGATTCTCCAGGTGCCGTGAAAACGTTGAGTGTCGTTTCAGCTTCATCGACTTCAGACAAATCTTCCTTTAAATTATTGGCGCCTTCCCAAAGTTCCATCTTATTCTTGCGATAGTCATCGACAGAAAAATGATAATAATCTTCATCGAATTCGTCGTCTTCAATGGGCAGGTCTAATCCATACTTCTTATTGAAATCCTGCCAAAGCTTATTAAAAATCTTTTCTGTTAAATCATTTCCACCCAAGTTCTTCCGGCCTCCTCTGGCAATTTCTTTGAATTGCCCGTAATCTTCCTGAATAATAGAAACATCAAAAGTCCCTCCACCGAAATCATAGACCAGCACCGTCGCATTAGGAGTATGCTCATTCCGGTCTTCTTCATAAGCGACAGCTGCTGCGGTCGGTTCGGCCACGAGTTTCACTTCCTGGATGCCCGCCTCTCTGACAGCCCGTTTCGTAGCCGACCGTTCTTTATCATTGAACATGGCCGGCACGGTGACGACAGCCCGGTCCAGGCAGCCTTCATCGGGGCCGAATTCACGGAGTAATTTTTCCTCGACGCCGTGGATAACCTGATTTAAAAAGTACGCCGCAATTTCCCGATAGCGAAGGCGAAGTGTTTCGCCATCTTCGGTAACGATTTCTACGCGTTCAGAATTACCAATTTGGGGCTTAAAATTATCCACGCCGGCACCATTTTTCAAAAACTGTAATTTTTTCTTTGCCGCACTGCCAATCAGGATATCCTCTTTGCTCTTAAAATAGATGACAGAAGGAATAATAGATTTTCCTTCATATTTCAGCTGCCGCAAGCGGTCTTTCTTATTGTAATAAGAAACGACTGTATTCGTCGTCCCAAAATCAATGCCTATTTCTTTTCCCATAATGCCATTCCTCACTCTCATTTTAGTAGATGACCATGCCGTCGATGTGCATTGTCTGCCCCTCACCAAGGATACCGAAAGGCCATTTCCAAAACAGCCGTATATCCCAAAGCCAGTCCAGCAATAAATCCTGCAACATTTCTGCCGTTAACTCTTTTTCAGCACTTTGCTCTTCCGGGATATGAACAAGTACCCGATGCTCTTCTTCATAAGTATAAACTTTGGTGCCTGTAAAGAAATGCTGCATCAGAATACGATACATATGGTAATGGGGAATCCCTTCATACCGGGACTGTTCCAGCCCCCGTAATAACGCATACTGATCCTTCGCCGCTAAGCTAGCATACCACTGCTGTACGCGCGTTCCGTATAGTCCATGCTGTATATCCCGCTGGATATCGAAAAGGCGAAGTGACGATAGACTAAAACCACTTAACCGGTCCGTTTGGGCAATATAGTGAAACAGCACATTTTCGATAGTCCGTTCTTCCTCTTCAGACAATCCGCTGTCTTCCTGACAAAGTGGCAAAAACAGTTGAGGAAACCGCACCAGGGGATTGACTTCGACCGTTTTGCCCGACTTGTGCCAGACTTCAATGAAAGGAGAGACGGGATTTTTATCGACAATATATTCTTTTTCTTCAGCAAAATCCTGCCAAATCTCACTCATCTGCTATCACTCCCCTCCAGCGGAAATCAGGGAACCGGAAGTTCAAATCAGCTAATACATAGCGGGCATAATCTGTTAAAAAGTAGTCATATCCATCGTTTGAAGAAGATGCCATCTTTGAAGAAAAGCGAATAAAACATTCCGGTAAATGGCGAAGCCGTTCCCGCTGATATTTCAAGACTTCGCGATCCGGCTGGCCGCCATACACATCATCGCCGACGTAAGGAACGATAGACGTCGCATGTTTTGGCATCGTCAAGGAGATATCGTCAATCGATGCCCACGATACGGCATAGCGATTCAATGTCCGGATAATATCCCCCTTGGTACAAAGGCGCTTGATTTCACCAAATTTAGGCAAATCATACGTATTTGGGAAACAGATTTCCGGATATGCTAAATCACCGGGAATGTCTGCCTCTTGAATATCGATTCTCCAGGCCTCATCTAAATAATCGCCGTATAGCTTGATGACTTGCTGGCTCTTTTCAAAAACTGCCGAAGACGCATCGCTTGTCAATCCCGACAAGATGATAAAAGTGCGTTCACTGACGTTAGAAAAGCGGACACCATAACAAGTCGCTCCCGTAGCCGGGTCAGGCCATTTACTGGCACTGCCGTCTTCTTCTCGTTCGAGGTCTACATTCCACAGCAATTCCTGTCCTTCCAGGACTTTGTCTTCTAATCCATTGTGATGCCAGCAGAAATCATACTGTCCGGCAAAAAATTCAGCAGCCGTCATGGGTTGGATATCGTCCTGCAGCTGGATGGACACCAGCCGTCTGGACCAAGGCGAAAAGAGAACCGGTTTCTCTATCCGATAGAGTCTGGCCGCTTCGTAGAGCTTCTTTTCTGGCCCTATCAATTCATGAGAAGGCCTTAGCTGATAATGGAAAGGCCGCACCTGTCCTTCGCGGTTCGTAAAACGGCCTTCATAGATATGATTGGCATTAATTTCATCTTGCCACGATTCATACGTCCCATTCCAGAAATATTCACGATGCCCTCTTTCTTCTAACGGTTCCGTACCATCGATCCGGTTCCATTCTTGATGAAAAATAGAAGATATGGTTTCATTCATTGGTACATATCCTCGGTTCTTCCACTGTTCTATATCACTTTGAGGTACGAGAACGGTTACCACCTGCCAAAGAGCCGTCCATTCATCGGGTTTCATGCGCAACTGTCGCGCTGCGCCATCTTCCATGTTTTGGACTGCTTCTTCTTGTTTTTCCTTTAACCGTTCCAAGGCCCCCTTGATGACCTGCTCTAATTCTTCTCGTTCCATATAGCCGTCTCCTTATCCCATCTTGATATGTTTTCCCTGAAGGTGTATATCTTTGCTGCTGTCGATTTTGATATCTCCGCTACCCTTGACGTTTATTTCTTTGGCCGTCAAGGCTGCGTTTCCTTTCGATTGCAACGTGGTATCCCCGGTAATATCCAAGGCCGTCTTACCGCTCTGGACTTGCAGGTGCAAGCCTTCTTTATCGAGCTGCAAATGCGTATTCCCTACCAGGATTTCAACCTTTTCGTCATCCATGATGACTTTATTCTGCCCGGATAATAACTCCAGCGATTTTTCCTTCCAAATAATCCGCCTTTGGAAATTATTGCCAATATACTTATCTTTCACATTTCGGGCTTCCTCATCGAGCGGATGACTGCGCCAGGCTGTCGATGCATAACCTTTTCCATGCATCAAGGTAACCTCTACAATATCTCCTTTATCAGGTAAGAAGACAATCCCGTCTTTTATCCCTGTATAAGGACTGCGATATGGGAGCCAGCAAGGCTTCTTTTCATCAAGATCTGCATACTCTGGCTGGTTGCCTGTAAAATGGACCTGTATCCTTCCTATGTGTTTAGGGTCATCGACACTAGTAACAGTTGCCAGTAATCGCAAGGGCACCTGCCAGGAAAAAGCCGGCTCACCTTTGTCAAATTCTTCCTTCTCGATTTTTTGCAACTTTGCCCGGCACACATCGCGCCCCTGTTCATAAGAAACCGTACAGGCCGTAACCAAATAATTACCTTCAGCGATATTCGTAAAGGCCAGGACATAACCAAGTTCAACATAACGGCTCAATGTCACTTCATGAACCGATGAAGAAAAGTCACGCTGACTGTACCATTGGTATACCTGTGTCTCCGGAATCGTTAAGGTATAATTCGATGTCTTGCTATCCATATTCAAGGTCAAAGCTTCATGCCGGTCGCGGACCCACAGAGGAATATGCAAAGCCCGGCTGCATCGCTTCAAGAAAGAGAAATTTGTCTCTTTGTTTTGTACTACAATTTCCTTACATGGACGGTGGAGAACCGGATTGGCCACTTTAAGGGTCACATCCCCTCGTCCCATATCTTTGGATAACTCCAAACGATTGGCTGACAAAACATCTTTCATCTGTTTATTTTCATCTTGAAAGATGCGTGTCTTCTCATGTTCGTCTAATAAGAGCGAATAAGAAGAGGCGCAGACGCAGATTTTCGTGGCAGAGAAATCCTGTTTCAGTTTTACTGAAGTAATGAGGCCGCAAAAAACACAGTCCCCTTTGTCTCCTGATTCCTCAGTTAAGTAGACTTTGATAGGTTTATGTACTTGCTGTAAATAAGCAGCTCCTTTGCCATCAGGAACCAGTGCTTCAAAAGAAAAGCAGCTGTGCTGCCCTTCCTCTTTATGCAACTGACAAGTGTAGACCCGCAATAATCCTTCTATCCCTTCAATCTGCATCTGCCCTTCAGCTCCTTACTTAATACGTTTCAATGTCATCAAAATGGTCTTCTTTTTGCCGCAATTTCAGCATATATTTAGAATTTACGTCATCTTCATCCAGATATTCTTCATAATCCAATACAAACATCTGTTCAAATTCGTAAGACCTTCTAATTTCATCCGTTCCTGCCGTATCATCGATTTTTAATTTACGATAGACCTCTGCCGATTTAAAACTCTTGCTCCAATTAAAGACTTTCTTTAATTCACTCGTATCTGTATCTTTGATTTTCCCGGTAATGGTCACCGTCGCATTTACGGATTTCGACTTATTGCGTACATTTTCAGCAAATGTTTCAAACTTGATACTCGTATTAGTACTCGTCAATACAATCGTTTCTCCATTTTCTGCTGTAATCGTAATACCGCTCTGACCGCTGCTTTTATCGTTTGCCATAGTTTATCTCTCCTTCTGTAAATTAATTATTATCACTAGTAGCATCATCACTAACGATATCAATGTTATCCAAAGCTTCATCACCACTGATAAAGCTAATCTTCAATTTATCCCGCTTATCGTCTCTCCAAGTAATATCTTCGCCTTTCAAGAGGACTAAGTTAATCTTAGGATTATTTTCATAACGATCAGCCGTTCTTCTCCAAGCAGGAACCAAATTATGGAGCAATTCTTTTTCAATTTGCGAGCGTTTCCGCTGTAAAAGATCAACAATCTGGAAGATGAAATCTTCCATCATGATTCTATAAATCGGTTTATACTGCTGATTATCCATCTTCTTCATAGTCCGGGCCGTTAAAATATAGGTGTTTTCGATATTCCCAAACTGTTCATTACCGCAAAAAGCAAAACCAAACATGTCCTTTTGAATTTCCTGTATCACAGAGCGACTCCAATTCATGACATTTTCACGATTGAATTTCGTCGTCAAATACCGCTGCAATAAGGGATTTTCTAAGTCGATACGAACAGGGTTCATATTATCTTGATTCGTAATGATATATTCGCCAAGGCCCCGACTTTTCAGCGTAGCCAGCTGCTGGCTGGCAACTAATAAGCCTGCTGCGGGATAAGCGGCATCGATGTGAATACTGGGAACGACGATTTTTCTGGCATCGGCTTCATCAGTAATCGTAATCCGCCGTTCATTCATCAAGGTAAAATTAGGATAGGCATAAATCGCATGGGAATAATCAATACCGTAATCCTGCAATTTCTTCTTGACATCGGCAACGGTTTCATCCGTAATATCATCGAAGGTATTACCTTTAAAAGTTGCAAAGTTGAATGCCGTTAAAATATGGCCTTTATCTAAAATATTCAAGATACTCTTAGCTACGGGAAGGGTCAGGGAATCACCAGTCCGCTGCTGAGCTGCATCTTGTACCTTCGTGCGCTTATGCCCCCGCAATAAGGAATTACCGTCATCCAAATCATCTGCAGCTGACTTGGCAGCAGGTGCAGTGTTTAAATATTTGACAGACGGCAGGATGGCGAACCAGCATTTGTCTTCCCCCTGGCTCTTACCAATGTTTTCAATATACGTTTCAAATTTTGCTTTCAAACTTTCTTCCACTAAATCAGCCGGTTTGCAGTTAGCAACAATCAAGCCCGTCGGCAATTCCAGTTTAGCATTATCTCCACTTTTAGCCGTCGCATGATCGAAAAAAATCTTAACGCCGATTACTTTTTCAATGATTTTAGAAAGTTCCTGGATAAATGAATCCTTAGCATCGGTATAATATTTTTCATATTCCGACTTCTGATCTTCCAGGACGGCTAATTCCTGATTAATGGCTTCTTCCGTCACCGGCTGGTCACCTATATTCTGAAGGCTGCCGCTGTTGGGAGCGTAAACAGAAACCATCATATTTTTGATAAAAGTACCGCTTTCATCTTCTACACTGGCAGGCAAAAAGTTTTCTTCATAGTCAGCTTCAATCATCATTTTGATGTCGCCAGCTACATTATGTTTAGCTCCGTCATCTTGTTGCTCCGTTTTCGGTTCCGCTGCAATCGTGCAGACATTACCTTCCGCATCAAAAGAAAATTGTCCTGAAGGAAGTTCAGGTATGCTCCCATTGGGAAGGGCCTGGATAGATTCTTTACTTTTTTCCAAGGCCTTGATTTTCTGAGAGGCATCGTTGATGGCCAAAGGCAACAGGGCTACTTTAAACTCCTGATATTTATCGATGATCCGGTCACGGCAATCATAAATCTTGGTCTGTAATTCTTCCGTATTTTCACCAGCATCTAAGGCCTTGTAGTATTCTTTCGTAACGTATTCAAAGTTGGCCCGAAGCCGTTTGGCTTCCTTTACCTCTGCCTGAGGCGACAGCATATCCAATAAATCCCTATCATCGAATTCTGAATTGGCCTGCCCGCTGATACCTTTCTGAACGTACATATTGACTAACATCTGGTAATATTTGTTATCCGTAATGCTTTTAGGTACGCCATTATGTTTTCTTGCTTCATCGGCATCGATGGTATAGCAGAATTTCCCATCGGCAAAATATTCCCACATTTCAGGAGAAAATTTTTCCAGGAATTCTTTGAAACTGCTGACACCCAAGGTATCTCTAACTTTTGTAATAAATCCAGATTCATTTACATTCCCTTGTGTGTCCAGCATTGTTCGCAAATCATCTTTGCTGCTGTTAAATTCTTCAAACAAAATAGCTTGTGAAGTTTGTTTGATTTGGTTCATAACATCATCCCTCCAATGGATAAAAAAGTATATTTTCTAATTCAGCTTGTTCGATTTTTTCTTTTAAGTCCGCCGTAATGATGATATCGCGGTTGACCACCTCCTCGATGCAGAAGATTTTATAATTCCCCACTTTGCTGGGATTGATAACGATTTTTTCGGCCTTGGGCAATCCGACTCCAGCATCTACAAAAGTACTGGCTCGTCGGTTAAGGCAGCGGATACGCGGTGGCAGGGCTAGCCAGTACCGCTCCTGAGTTCCTATGGTATCATCCGTAAGCAGGATGGCTTTATAAAATAAGTTATCTACGCCAGCTCCATCCAATACCCTTTTAAAGGCATCACTGATTAAGGGAATCTGGAAGCGGCAAAGAAAATCGGGAAACTCAAGGCCGCTATTTTCAGATAAAGCGACGTTCAGCGGTGTATGCGTCAAAAACTGAAATTCAGAACGCTCACACCCCCTTTCCAAGTTTTTTATACCTTCACCAGGTACGGCATATTCTTCGGCCTGCCCGGCAGTAATCCGGTAGAACTTAATCGGTTGTTCATCCATTTCGTTTGCTCCATTCTTCTAATCGCTGGTGAATCATGGCTATTGGGGCTACATATTGAGGAAAATGCTCATCCCGCAGCCAAACCCGCAACATCGTCTGCCTTCGTTCTGAAGCCAGCAGGGCCTCATCCAATGCCACTTCATCGAAAGTCTCAGCCCGTACGGTGCGGGTAAAGGGAGGAACGAAGGGCAGCCGCAGTGAAAAATCAGTATCAACAAAAAGGAAATGGGCAAGATTTTCACAAAAGAGGATACAGTCCTTTTGATTCTTCTGCGAAGCGGGAGTCAATGCCAAGGGCTGCAAAATAAATTCAGCCCGAGTCCCATCTTTACCAATGGGCTTTATGGACAAACGGTCTAACCCGTCCTGATTCGCCTTATTCCCTGCTAAAGGCCAGGAAATCCGATATTTCCGTAATTCCAGCGTATCATCTGCATTTCGCCGGACAATCATTAATTTTCCCGTCTTCGGCAAGGTAAAGGCATAGCGATAGGCTTCTTTGGATACATAGTAAGGATAGCTGTCGCTGGGACGGTTTTGAAAGGCCCCCAGTTTCTGCCGTATCCGTCGAGAAATGGCGTTCATTCCTTGATAAAAGTGTTCCCTCAGCTGTTCCTGTTCCTTTGCATCCTCACCATACCAGCAGCGCTGCTCCTGTCTAAGCTGTGCCGTAAAATCGGCGACTTCTTCTTGAAGCAGATCAGCATAAGGGCGGATTTCAGCATTCGGGATATGGCGCGCTTTTTCAATGTTCTGTCGTAAAACAGGCAGTTCATCTTTAGCAAAGCTATATTGATGGCCGCCGACATGCCACTGCAGCTTGGATAAACTCATGACATCGTAGGCGCTGATATTGCGTTGATCTTTTCTGACAGCCCCATAGCCTTCTTCTTTCGAAGCTAAATAAATACAATTTTTAGCGTTGTTAATGTCATAGTGCAGAAAGTCGGCCAGGCGGACCAGTTCTGTTAATTGTTTGAAGACCTGGTTCCCTGAAATGATGTGATGAGCTGCGTAAGACCAATACCGCGTCCCATAACGATTCCGAAGGGCATAATACAGGCTATCGATATCATCCCGCTGGGATTCATCTTTCGTAGCTGCTGCATAGTTTTCTGCCAAAATCTGGGACTTATTATCTACCGAGACCTGACTATCCGGCCTCGACCGATGATCCAGGAAATAGCCGCATTTTTCACGCTGTTCCTTAGAACACTCTCCAGAACAAAGCATCTCCGCCAAGATATCGTCGTCATCATCAGGCTTTTGAACAGATTTTTCCTGTTTATCAGCTTTCTCTTGCCCTTTATCAAATGACGCCGTGCCTTTGGATAACGACCCTAAAGCCGCAGCCCCGCCAGGTACTACAGCGGAGCGACTGAATTTCCCCATTCCCATGCCGGAGTGTCCGCTGCCGCGGGAGACAGTTTTCCCTCCTTGCGGCGTCGATGCATGAGATGCCCCGGTCACCACCTTATTAGAAATACAGCGAAAAACTTCGATTTTCCCCTGGAATTGACATAAGTTAAAAGACTTCTCTGTCAAAAGAGGTACGCCTTCGACGGTACAAATTCTGGATGCCCTTTGCCATCCCATCAATTGACAAGTACACGGCTGGGGAACCCCGCCGACAGGCGGTTTCATGGGACTAGTGCAATGCGTTCCAGCAGGCGGCCTTCCTGAAGCCGACTTTGTCAATAAGCCTGATGTATTAACTTTTGCCCTTTTATTACCCGAACATTTAAAAGGAGCTTGTTCCATATTCATGTTACATTTAAACAAAGTATTGTCTGGCAAATATTTCTCACTCATAAATACTACCTCGACTTAATTTCAATTCCCCGCGCTTTAAGCCTAATCCAATTCAAGGGAATAGAGCAAATCATTTCTTCATTATCATCCACAATATGAAGGCTGACAAAATAATCGCTCCCGCGCCCACATACATCCATATCGGCTTCTGATTGACAGGCTTTTGATAAGATTCTTTTGGCCTCGTCGAAATTGATGTTTTTTTTTGCGAAGAGCTGGATATTACTACAGGAGCCGGTATTTCTTCTAAACGTCGTCTGATATTATCAGTCGTTGTGATGGCTGTATAAGAACTTTGCTTGGCATCAAGAAAATTAGTAATATTACTGCAATAACTGACACTGTTTCCTTTCAAAGCCAGTTGAAGATACTTGTAAAAAAGCTTCCTGTCAACCATTTCTGACGATTCATACACGTCTTTACTATGAATCACGTGCTTTTCATAATCAGGCAAGGATTGGTTTTCTGTTTCTATAGGTTCATCGTCCGTAAGCTCTGTATCAACAACCTGTCGTTCCCATACATCACGCATTGCTTTTGTATACCAATCCCATAATTGTTGATACGAAAGTTCAGGAATTCCAGCATCATTCCCAACATTTTCATCCGCCATGACAGCACCTATAAAAGCGTAGATAGGTCTTCCCTTACTATCCAAAAAGAATTTACTTTCTTTGATCTGACACTGTAAAGCCAGCTGTTCAACAAAACATACAAGGCCGGCTACACAGAGCGAATCTTCCCTGAAGACTACCCAGCGAAAACCTTTCAAACTATCCACAGATTTCGTCGCCTCAAGAATCTTCTTACGGATCTTAAGTGCTTGGCTATCTGTCATATTGCGAGGCCGAGCCAAAAATCTCGGATTGAAATCACAATACAAAGTACGGCTGTGAATCAGTGGAGCAACTTTAATCATTTGCATCCCTCTTTTCAACTATATCTGAAAATTTTCCTTGTTTCCCATTAACAAAGAATAAAGGGACATATTCTGCTAATTGGCAAAATATTTTCTGTAAGTTCTGTTGATTGATATTAAGTTTGTTTTGTATTGCTCTCACATCGGTATTCATCTGTTTTACTGAATCTGAATCACCAAACAGGAAACTCCAAAATGTACTTCGTTCATTGCTTATCTGATTTTGGAGGGAAGTCTTATTTTGCTTATCATTATTGATTTTATTCCGCAATGCAAAAAATATACCCATAAAAATCGGGAATTGTATACGATAAGGACGCATCCGTTTCCCCGGTTCTGTACTATTGCTATACAGATCGATGGATACGGGGATAATAGCAGCTATCGTCTCCCCTGTTTTTCCGGCTTCAAAAAACGGGGAAAAGGCTTCTGAAATAATTTTTTTCAAATCATCCGAACTATTATCGGGCGCACAAATATCCCATTTTGTGATAACAAAAGCCGTCGGTGGCAAAGCTCCATGTCCTTTCATATATTTACTAAAAAATGGGTTGATATAAATGCTGCAATCATCCTGAATAGCCGATATTTTTTCGTCTATATCGTCTCCCTGAAGCAATGTTCCATCAATACAAATGAATAGGCAGCTGGAGTTCAAGATAGACTGCTCTATTTGTTTATACGAGTCCATATCACCCGTACCCTTGACATCCAAATAGCCGCCCGGATAGTCATCCCAACTAAATGACATAACGGGTTTATACCCACATTCTAAGGTAAATTCATATTGCGAACGACCATCAGTGCCTGCTGGGAATCGGCGGTTGCCTAAGGAGCGGTCTTTCATCTGGTCATAACGATGACGCAAATCTACATCAGTATCATCGTCTGTCGTAATAGTAAAACCGTTCATGCCACTGCACATTTTATGATACATGCTTAACAAATAGCATGTTTTCCCGGCACCACTGGTTCCTAATATAGTCATTGTCGTCTCGGACATCATACTTCACCTTCCTATAAAATAACTTTATATCAATTGAATCGTAACGGTTTTTGCCAGAAACCGTTCTTTCTGTGCCTCTTCTAAGGACTTGGCCACGATATAGACAATCGTATCAGTGCTGACGGGCCGGATGTAGACATTAGCTTCCGGTTCAGGCTTTTCCAAGGAAACGTGGATCTGCTTGGCAATAGTCACTGGCGCTTTGCCTGTAGCTGCTTCCGGAACTTTCGTGTACAGTAAGTCGAAGTCGTTGCTGGCATCAATGAAATAATGCCACGTATCAAAGGACGTATTGCGGTCGATGACCGGGTGGAACCGCCGCTTTTTATTGCGGCCTACGTAGAACTGGAAGGCCGTCCGTCGTGAATCGGGCTGCAACGTAATGACTTGGACATTGCCGCTATTCCGGCAGGCCAGCAAGCCATAAGCGACACCGGTCTTGCCCGTAGGACGGATCAATTCATCGGGCCGCAATGCTGGATTTTCTCTCCATATGGCTTCTTGTCTTTCTAAAGCTTCAGGAGACCCCAAGGTCGGATAGATGGTAAATGTCGGGGTGCCTTCTTCTTTTTCCGCGATGACTTCCTGGAATAAAGTCGTGACCCGCTTAGATTTCGACGAATTGCCGCCCAAAAAGACAGCTATGGAATCAATCTTTTCTAAGGAATCGATGCCATCTTCTTCGCTGTAGTTTGCAAAAGCTTCTTTCATGGCAACGAAAAAGTTTTCAATCCCCTTTAAGATCCGGTCTTGAATGATTCTTTCCAAATCTAACGGAGACGATTCATCTTCCCCTTTTAAGGATAACGAAAAATTAGGAATCATCGTCCCGTCTTCCTGAAAGACATTAAAGGCGACTTCTCCATTTTCAAGGAGACTCTTCGCCTCTTCGCCATCGGGATTTTCCCAGACAGGCCGTAAAGCTTCCATCAAGTTATGCATATTGGCATGAGCTTCCCGGGAATCCTTGATAAAGGCTTCGCTGCCGCGGAATTCGCATTTATCCGCTGCCCATGTGAATGGAATCCGCGGATTCAGTAATTTTTGCTGATTATGGCAGAAGACCTGGAAAGCCAGCAGGCGCAGGATATTTTCACCGCCTAAGGTGCGGTCTCCATTTTCCCCGAAGTGGACCAGCTTATAACCATAGCGGTCGCTATCGGCTTCCTGATAAACGCCAAAGTCAAAATCTGTCGTCCCGCCGCCAAAATCAAAGACAGCATAATAGTTCTTCTCATCTTCGCAGGGGTCAAAACCATATTGCTGTAGCGCTGTAATGGCATAGGCAGCCGGTTCGGAGGCCCCTTCTTCCACCAGGAAGTGCTTCATGGCATCGGGATTGGATAACAGTGCCGTCGGCAGAGATTTCTTCAATCCCGCTTCAAAACTATGGCGCATCTTTTCCCGATTCTCTTTTTCATAAGTCACTGGGAAAGACATAATATAATGCATGAACAGATGTTTTTCTGAAAGCATGTTATTGATGTATAACCCTAAATAATACGCATAGTAAGCCAAAGGGTCGACATCTTCATCGGTAAGTTCGACATAGGGCGGCAGTTCTTGTACGAATCCCTTCTGGTCGCACAAAAGCAGAGGCTGACCGCTGCCACACCATTGTTTTAAATCGGTTAAGAAAGAATAGTACAATTCGCTGGAATTATTATTCATATTCTGAAAAGCCGTATGCGAAACGGTGACATCATTCCAGCTCGTATAAGGACGGCCAGCTCTGGCATTATACGCTTTGATAAAGGATTGAAGGTCTAAAAACTGGATAACCGTCGGGTTTTCATAGTTTTCTTCTGCTACCCCTTTACCATAATTGCCATTCCCGACTTGCAAGGGCAGGTGCTGTAATTGTTCATTTTCATAGACGACAACCGTACTTTTCGTCCCAAAGTCAATGGCTACGATGCCATGATTGATGTCTGCTGCTGGATTGCGGGCTGCCCAGCGTTCTGGCAGCTTGACGGGAACGCCGTCTTTATGGGAATCATCCCAATCCCATAAATCCCAATGGCCCCGTTTAGGATCGGTCAGCAATTTGGCATCATACTTATCCAGCATAGCCCGATGATAGTCACATTCCAACAGTTCTGTCCGCAAAGTTTCTACATCGGTATTCATTTCTTCTGCTAGATTATTTGAGAAAATACCCGTATTATCTTCAATGATTTTCCGCAGGCCATCACAGTGTCCCTGTCGAATACAAGCAATTGCTTTAGGCAAATCGATTGATAAAGAATCTATGCCGCAGGTTAAAATTCCATATTCTGCTAAAACCTGTAAATTCTTATAAATTTCCCGTTCTTGATTATCTAAAAGAATATTCTCCGGAAGAAATCGTTCTTCTACAAATAAATATACATTTTCAGCAGCTGAAAACTTAAGACTATCTTTTTTATTAAGCCGATGAATTGGCAAAACAGCAGCATAATCACCAGTATCCTTCATTACAATATGTATATTGCCATTAATATCAGTCCAATAATCAAATCCAACAACCTGATGAGTTGGAATATTATAAACATAAACTCCTTGTCCAACCATGATTCCATAAAAAAGACGCTTACTTTTATCCACAAAATAATCTGCATGGGCTCCAAAGCCCTCTTGCTGTGAGGAAAAAATTTTTTCAGCTTCTCTAGCTGTCGGATAAGTTCCATCAATGCCATTAAAAGAAAATTTCTGATTCCCTTTTTTTACTTGCCCTACCAATTTGCCAAAATCGAACCTATCAATTCGCGGAATAAGGCTTACGATAGCCGGCACATAGACCGTGCCATTGGTCAAGGAAATCCATGAATTTTTACTGTTTATTTTCTTATCAAAAGCACTGACAATCGTTTTAGAACCTGATACAATTTGCTCATTGAATCGAGAAAGGGCAATTTCTAAATTTGATTTTTTTGACGTTACTACTTTTTCTTTACGTACCGTTTTCTTGGGTATTTCATTTTCATCGATAGTCAATTCTGTAAGCAATTTCGTCATATTTTCCATACCTATCTATCTCCTATACATACGATACTTTTCCGAACTGGCATCCTGTCCCTAGGTTTCCGATATCCGTCCAACAAGACCCGTTCTACAGTCCCCAATTGTGGACTGCCTGCAGCCAGCTGCATCTGCTGAGAATCAAACTTCATTCCTATTTCAACTTTTATTCTTTTATACGAAGCTTCCTCAATGCAAAAATCGAGCAATTCTTTTAAAATCGATAAGTCCTCATCGTCTTGCGGATTATTGATGCATTGTGCTAAGTAATCAAAAAAATTCTCGATTCGCTTAGGCTGTACCACTTCTTTATAAAAATCCAAGGCCGAGCTTCCTTGTCCAAAAATCCCTTGTAACTGAACACGCAGCCTTTCAGGCAAAGAACGATATTGTCGATAAGCCGCTTCCAGCTGCTGATAAGGTTTTACCCGTGCTTCAAGTGCTGAAAGTTTCTCATTAGCATGCTGTAGTTCGTCAATTTTTACCCGAAGTTGATTCCTAAACTTATCACAATTTGACTGCCATTCCTTATTTTGTTTCTGCAAAGCTTGATATTCTTCAACAGAAATAGACGACTTATCTTCTCCTAAGAGATCTCGTATCTCATCAACATGTTCATGAATATAGCTTTCGATACGTTCATCAATCAATTCAGTCAAAGCCTGATTCATCATTTGTTCTTTCTCAGAGTATTTCATCTATACGCACCATCCAGCCTACCTATGTATTGTCTTTATCATACCAATCCACAAAGACAGATTTTGTCATTTTCCAAAAAATACACAAAAAAAGACAGCACGATAGTATCGTACTGTCTAAGAAGATAATATTTCCTTGTTGATTGCAGTTCGGAGATAGAGTTACCCCCCCCAATAACTTTCAAGCATGGATAAAGATAACGGATTATAACTGTTCATCGCCTTTTCAATCATTGCCAAGTAACCCATCACCTTCACCACCTAACTGTATTTATAACATTTCTCTATCTGTTATTTATACCTATTATAACAATTCCGCAGTTACTTGTCAGTAATATTACCGCATACTTTTATATATTTTTAGAAGACCTATCTATGACTAGTAGTTTGCTTTTTTGTCCATAATTAGCTTATTTGCAAAGCAGACAAATAATCATTGCAGATGGCAACAGTGATTCACTCACGTGATTTCCAGCAAAAATGCTAATACATTATCGATTAATTATTCGTAAAACTTGTATTTTATCGTGACGCAAAAACATGACTAGCGAAATTACAGTAAAATACCGCCAACAGTTTTTTGCACAGTTGGCGGTATTCTGTTTAGCTACTTCTAAATCAGCCCATTTTTTGTCAGCTTAAATATTAATTGGCTTTAACTAATTCATCCACTTCTACTGCAAGGTAGTTATTCTCTACTTTAATAACCTTGCCATTTACGACTATACATGACCCTGTATGTACCTTACTCATCTGTTTAGCAATCTTGCTATTACTGGATACAACGGCTACTACAAAGGTAGTAACAGTGGGATTATTAAGATCTTTATACGTCAAATCATTTAAATTTTTAGATTGAATGATGTATTGATTTTCCCCATCAACAACCTGAATCTTGTTGACAAAACCGCTGACGCTGACTTCTTTATTCAAATAGAGATTTTTGACATATACTGGATTTTCTGCCAACATCTTTTGCACTTCACTAATACTAATCAATTCATGTTTCTTATGAGTGACGGCATTGATTTTAGTTTCTGCTGTATTAAGATTCTTCGTTGTGCTGCCACCAATAGCCGCATTAATTGTAATCAAAGCAATGATTACAACTACGATACCTAATATAATTTTCTTTAACCTATGATTATCCATAATAACTCCCTCCTCTGAAATAGATAGACGATTTTTTATTGATTAGACAGCCCAATCTACTTCCATAGCAAGATATTTATCTCCTATTTTGATAACCTTTCCTTGGAACGTAACATACTGTCCAATTTGATATTTAGATAATTTCTTATCCATATCAGAACCTGTCCTAACAGCTCCGACTACACAAGTAGTAATAGTAGGGTCGTTTAAGTCTTCAAATGTCAAATCATTGCTATTTTTAGCCTGAATAAAATACTGGTGTTCCCCATCATAAACATCTATTTTGTTTATGATTCCAGTGACCTTAATCTTTTTATTAAGGTACTTATTCTTAGCCGACACCGGGTTGTTCGCTAAATCATTCTGGATATCCTGAATAGCGACAGATTGATAACTGCTCTTCTTACTGGTAGAACCATTACTGCTCGTTTTTCCACAGCCAGTAAGCATCGTCATGGCTAGTAAGACAATAAAAATACCTGTAAAGACTGCTACTGCTTTTTTCTTCCAACTTTTGTTTTTCATAATGCTCCCTCCCTTTGATAATTCTAATCATACCAATTCATAAAGACAGATTTTGTCACTTTAAAAAAATACATAAAAAAACGGCGCTATCGCATAAGATAGCACCGTCGTAAATGATAATCTCTTATTTTAAATGACATTCTCGCAGCAATTGTTCCTGTCATTTATCATCTTTCAAGACGCGGTCGGCATCTTCTTTCTTCCTGCATCAGTTTCTGGATTAATACACTAAGCGTTTCCCGCCTTGTTTTTTTGCCGATTCCCCTACCGCGTAGTTCTCCGCTTCAAGTTAACGACATCTCCTTGAGTGACCCTCGGCTCGTGGCAACGACCGTAACTCGTTGTTCGTGGCTCATGGCTCGTGGCTTGTAAAAGCCTGCCATTATGCTTGAATAGGCTATGGTCGAATCTCACAAGCGGGACGCCCAGCCACAGCTGTCCGTTTTGGCAGCCGTCCTGCACCTCCCGACGGTCGGCACCTGACGGGCCAAAAAGGCTTGGGGCGTCCCCTACGCACAAGGCCGTTGGCCGTGATTTTTTTGTGGTCTGTAAGACCTCGGCGGACTGCCATCTGCGACCGGCGAACTGCGTTCATTTCATGAATTCGTCGCGACGAAGCCGCATCCGTAGGGGCCGACCCAAAGCCTTTCTGATTCGTCAGATACCAGACAGTTACCCGGACGCTTGGTAGCGGCGGGCGGCCCGCTACGCGCTGAGGGTATCCCGAAGCGTCGTTGTTAATTTTTGTAATTGTTCCTAAATCAATTTATTTTGTTTAGCAAGCTCCTGGATTATGGAAAGTGATAGTTTGGTATATTTTGCGACTTTGTCCAAATCTACACCATCCTTGAGCATTTCCAAAGCTGATTCTATTTTTCCTTCTTGCTTGCCTTTCATCAGGCCATCTTCGTATATTCCTTCTCCTAAGTTGCACATGACTGCCAAATCCCCCTCTCCTTCTTGTGTCAAATCAATCCCAAAATCATTATGCAGGGTCGTAATCTTTTCGCTGGCGTTCTTTGACGAATCGTTCATCGAGTTGGGCGCCGACGGCCCGCCGGTCACAGTTCGCAAGCCGCCTCGGATCCAGATGCCGCTAAACGGCAACAGACTCAAATTGAATACATTGCCTCGAGTAACCCTCGCCTCATGGCAACGACCGTGACTCGTAGCTCGTGGTTCGTGGCTCGTAAAAGCCTGCCATTATGCTTGAATAGGCTATGGTCGAATCTCACAAGCGGTACGCCCAGCCACAGCTGTCCGTTTTGGCAGCCGTCCTGCACCTCCCGACGGTCGGCACCTGACGGGCCAAAAAGGCTTGGGACAGCCCCTACGTACAAGGCCGTTGGCCGTGATTTTTTTGTGGTCTGCAAGACCGCGGCGGACTGCCATCTGCGACCGGCGAACTGCGTTCATTTCATGAATTTGTCGCGACGAAGCCGCATCCGTAGGGGCCGTCCCAAAGCTTTCTGATTCGTCAGATACAGGACAGTCACCCGGACAATTGGTAACGGCGGGCGGCCCGCTACGCGCTGAGGGTATCCCGAAGCGTCGTTGTTAATTTTT
>OBJO01000156.1_pt1 | contig 33448 bp, 33 predicted proteins | sample 1481741 | NCBI WGS metagenome assembly OBJO01 (sample SAMN06140803, study PRJEB22556) | human gut metagenome | host: Homo sapiens | place: China: Beijing | collected 2014 | reverse complement strand
GTATATCGAACAGGCCATCCAGGCGGTGTCGGATGCTGTGGATGCTGGGATGCAATGGATTGCTTCGGCCTGGGACGGGGCCATGAACGGCATCAGCAAAACGGCTTCCAGCATCTGGGAGAGCATCAAGGATACTTTCCGGAGCGGCGTGAACTGGGTCATCGACCAGGTGAACGGACTCATTGCCAGCGTCAACGGCCTGTCCATTGACATCCCGTCTCTGACAGGCGGGGCGCCGACTCATGTGGGATTCAATATTGAACCCATCAGCCATTTTGCCGGAGGCGTCGAGAACTTTGGCGGCGGCTTTGCCGTCATCAACGAAGACCACCGGGGCGAGCTGGTCCATCTGCCAAACGGTAGTACCGTGGTCCCGCATGATGAAAGCATCCGGCAGGCCATGAACGCAGGCAGCCAATCCATCACTATCCGCATCGACACGATGAACGTCCGCAGCGAACAGGACATCGACGCCGTAGCCGACAAGCTGGTGGAAAAGATCCGGCTGTACGGCATGAACCGCATGAAAGGAGCGACCCTCTGATGAGTTCTTTCTTAGCATCCCTGTTGAACGCCATCGGCCAGGCTGCATCTTCCCTCACGATTTCTCTCTCTTCTGAATCGGCAGCGGTGGTCTTTCCCGTCCTGCCTTCGGAGCTGATGGTATCTGTCAATACGAATCATGGCACGGTGAATATCAACAACTACGGGGAGTATCTCATGAAAGGCAGGACCGGGCTGAAGTCCCTGACGCTGGCGGGATTTTTCCCCGCCCAGGATTATCCCTTTGCCATGATGATGATGTCGCCTTATACCTATATCGCCGAACTGGAAGCCATGCGTACAGGCGGCGAGGTCTGCCAGCTCACGGTATCGGACACGCCCATCTCCATGCCCTGCCTGATCAGCTCCTTCAAGTTCGGGGAAAAGGACGGCAGCGGCGATGTGTATTATGAACTGGCGCTGACGGAATACCGCTATGTCACAGCGGCGGAAACAGGGAAAACGGATCCGGCAACGGGGCTGAAGAAACGCCCTGAGTCGTTCTGGCAGAAGCTGAAGAAGAATATCACCTATTATCCGGGCGACAGCATCGGCAATGTCGTGGGCCGGGCCGTCGGGAAATCGGTTACGCTCAATAAGGAGCAGTTCTCCAAGTTCCAGGTCTACCGCAGCATCATCCGCAGCGGCGGCCTATCGGCGGGGGACATCATCCGGCTGACGACCATGAACCTGAAAAGGAATGATGAAAATGTTCCAGTTGGCAAAGATAAATAAGGCCGATACGGAAAACCAGCAGGCAGATAAACCGCAGAACACGGACTTGTCTGCCTATGCCCTTTCCTATATCTGGTCGGGCGATGTGGAGCAGGCCGGGAGAAAGCTGGAATTTGATATCGCCTATACCACGAAAGACAAGGACTGGACGAATGCCGTTTTGGAGCTGGGAGATGAAGTGTGTTTTTCCTATACCGATGAGGTCACGCAGGAGACGTATCCCATTTTTCAGGGGCGCATCTTTTCCCGGAGCCGGGACAGCGAGTCCTATGCCATGCGCTTTGTGGCCTTCGACAACATCATCTATCTGGCCAAATCCCGCATTACCCGGAAGTACGCCAATGTGACCGTGGCGGATGCCATCCGGCAGACCATCCATGACTTTTCCATCGAAGCCGGGACGATGCCGGACCTTTCTGTGGTGTGCAGTTTCATCGCCGATGACATCTCAGCAACCGATGCCATCAAGCAGGCGCTGTCTTACCAGTCGGCGCAGGATGGCAAGGGCTATCACATCTACATGACGGACGGGAAGCTGAATGTGGTCTGCACTAATGATCAGGTGGTGGAGGACTTCCTCATCAGCGATGAAACGAATCTCACCGGGGCATCCGTGTCCGAGTCCATCGAAGACATGGTATCCAAGGTGGTTGTCGTGGACAGTGCAGGCCAGACGAAAGGCGAGATGCCGGATACTACAGATATAGAAAAATTTGGCATCATACAGGCCATCTGCAAGGCAGACCCCAAGCAGGACGATGCCTCGCAGGCCCGGGCCATACTGAAGACCGTCGCCCATGACATGGCTGTCAAGGCGCTCGGCCATATCCAGTGCATCGCCGGCTTTTCCGTGGATATCCAGGAAGAACAGCTCAAAGGGCGGTTCTTCATCAAATCGGACAGCCATCGGATTGAGGGGAACAGGCATACCATGGAGCTGCATCTGGTCTTCCATAAACTGCTGGATGAGCAGAAACAGGAGCTTGACAGCGCGTCCTATAATGCGAACCCGGATTACGTGCCGCCTGCAGCGGCCGCTTCGGCCAGCAGGGGCGGGGCGTCCATGAACGGGAATGCTGCCGGAGGCGATGTGGTGGATTCGTGCATGGAGAATTTCGATGGGACCGTTTCGCCTTATGGTTCCAATGGCTGTGTGGACCGAGCAACGGTTGCCGCTGCCGGGTATTCACCCTTTGCTGCCCGGGAATACAACAACAACGTTAAAGGCTGCGACCAGCTCCGGGCCGATGCCGAAGCCCAGGGACTGGCAATTCCCTATGATCCGGCACAGCTGGAGAAAGGCGACATCATCATGTACAACCGCTACAGCAAGCCGGACCCGAACTGGCATGTCGTGGTCTATGACGGCAATGGCGGCTGCTGGAGCAACAGCTCCAATGTGTACGGGTGCTTCCACCATTACGAAGGAAGCATCGACATGGGGAGCGACTACTATCCGGCGACCATCATCAAGACATCGAGGGGGTGACGGGAGATGCAGAAAAATCCATATATCAGCCTGCTGAACCTCATGGAGCAGGTATCGAGGAGCAGCAACAGTCCGTCCATCCAGATTGGCGAGATACTCCAATCCCCGCCGGACATCCAGGTGAAATACAATGGCATCGTCCTGACCAAAGAGGAGCTGTGGATTTCCCATTACCTCCTGGCAGGCTATGGCAGGACAGCCCGGGGCCATCTGGTATCGGCTACGCAGAACCGGGCAGGCGGCAGCGGGGATGCGGCCTACCAGTCGCATAACCACGATATCCATAACGACTACACCGATTCAGTGATTACCACAGATACCTTGAAGCCGGGCATGAAAGTCGCCATCATGCCCATGCTGGTGAACGGGAAGATCCAGCAGTATGTGATTTTAGATGAGATTGTGAGGTTGGACGGATATGGCTGATCCTTTTGTGGCCTTGGCATCCGGCGCGGATGCCAGTGCCAGAGAAACACTGCCGCTCCTCTCGGAATACGGCTATGACTTCGAGAAGCACCAGTTCCGCTATGACGATAACGGGAACAACATCACTGTGACGGAAGACGAAGCCCTCAGGGTGTGGATTTATAAAGCCCTGATGACGGAACGGTACCGGTACCTGGCCTACCATGATGAATACGGCATTACCATTGAACCCTATCAGGGAATGATGCCCAACAGCGTCTATACGGCAGACCAGATCTGCCAGAACATCCGGGAAGGGCTGGCCGTCAATCCCTATATTGCCCGGATCAACCGGGTGGATGTGGAACGGCGGGAGAAAGACGATTTGTTCATTCTGGTGGATGTGACATCCATTTACAGCGACGAGAGCATCACGGTTGCCGTAGAAAGGAGTCTTGCATGAGCAATTTGTTCGATGCCCAGACAAAAGACCAGATTGAGAGCCGCATGGTGCAGACCCTGCATACGCTGACCGAAACGGACAAGACGGCTATCGAGGGTTCGTTTGCCCGGGATATGATTGATACCAATGCCATGGAATTTGAGAACAGCTATGCCGAGATGGCCATGCTCCGGGACGCGGCGTTTGCCGAGACTGCCTGGGGCGATTATCTGACGCTCCGGGCCGAGGAATTCGGCATCCAGCGGAAACAGGCAGTGAAGGCCAATGGCAAGGTGACGGTCACCGGGCAGTCCGGGGCCTACATCATACGCGGCAGCTTGTTCCAGACCAAAGACGGGCTGCGCTTCTATACGACAGAATCTGCTACGATTCCATCTGATGGAACTGAAGTAGACATTGTTGTCCAGGCCGCAGATACAGGAGTGAAAGGGAATGTGGCACCGGGGACGATTACGGAAATCCCTTATTCCATCCCCAACGTGTACAGTGTGACCAACCCGGAAAAATGCACAGATGGGGCCGATGAGGAAAACGATGCGGCTCTCCTGGCACGGCTCCTGTTCCGGGTTCGCCAGCCCATCACGTCCGGCAACGCCAACCACTACCGCTCCTGGGCCATGTCCGTGGACGGGGTGGGTAATTGCAAGGTCATCCCGCTCTGGAACGGGAACGGTACGGTGAAAGTCATCATCGTGACGGCAGAGAATGAATCGGCTTCCAGCGAGCTGATCCAGAAAGTGTCCCGGTACATCGAATCTCAGCGGCCCATCGGGGCTACCGTGACTGTGGTATCTCCGGCACCCGTATCCGTGGATATTACGGCAGAAGTGTACGGCACCGTCAATGCGGATGCGGTGACGGCCACTGTGTCTGCCTATTTCAAGAATACGGGTTTTAGCCTGTCCTATGTCAGCCTGGCCCAGATTGGCCGGCTCATCCTGAGTGTGAATGGGATTACAGACTACCGGAACCTGAAACTCGGCGGCAAGGCGGAGAATATCCGCCTGACCAATGAGCAGATCCCCGTAGTCGGGAAGGTGGTGCTGAACCTTGTCAGCGAATGAGTGGATGAGACAGCAGCCCATTAATGTGCTGGACTATCTGCCAAAATTCCTGGGGAAAGACCCGATGTTCAAAAAGACGGCGGATACCTGCAGCACGGAGCATAACCGACTGCGGCTGGCTCTGCAGGACCTAGCGGACAACTTCTTCGTGAACACAGCCACCTGGGCGTTGCCTCTTTATGAATCGTTCCTTGGCATCAAGACCGGTGACGGGGCTACCGACGAATTCCGCAGGCAGCGGATTCTCTTTAAGCTGCAGCATGTGGATGTATCCACGGTGGATTTCATGAACTCCATCGTGAACCTGTACAGTGTCGGCCACATCGAGGAAGTGAACGAAGAATATTATTTCAAAGTGTACTGCATTATGAATGACAAGGATACCGGAACGCTCTCGAAGCTGATTGCCCAGCTCGATATCTACAAGCCGGCCCATCTGGGCTATGCCATCTATCTTGGCTATTCCTGGAACGGGAAGATCCATTGGGATGGCGAGGCGACGTTCTCGACAGCGACGATTGTATCCGGGAAAGGAGTGACGGCAAGTGGCTGAGTATATAAAGGAGAAGTGGTCGGCAGATTTTCCGGACCGGGCCGGGCAGGAAGTACGGCCAACAGAAGCCGTAGAAAATACGCTGGATTATGATGTGCTTTTTCCCCAGTATCTTTCGGAAGACCCCGTCGTCTTCAATCAGCAGAACAGGACCGTGTCCCAGCTGGTCAGCAATGATGCACGGCTCTATGAACGGATTTCTGCTACGGCAGCCGACATCAATGCCCATCTGACCGATGCCAAGGCCCATGCCAGCGGCATCAGCGGCAATGCGGCCAGTGCGTCGAAGCTGCAGACGGGGCGGAAAATCCACCGGGTGCTGTTTGACGGCACGAGGGATATCACCCTGCCGGATTTCAGCGGCTGCGGCGAAAAGACAGCGGGCCAGAGCGGCATGGTCCCGTCACCGTCTGCGGGGAAGCTGAATACGGTCCTGCACAGCAACGGCAGCTGGGGCAAGGTCACTTATGCGGATATGGACGAAGAGGCGGTGACAAAAATCCAGGCTTGTCCGTTCCCTGTCAATGCCATCTACATTTCTACGGACGGGAAGAATCCCGCAACGTATTGGCCGGGTACGACCTGGGTGGCCTTCGCCATGGGGCGGTGCCTGATCGGAGCCGGGGCAGCAGACAGCGGGACCATGTACAAGGCCGGAGACAAACTGGGGGAAGAGAAGCACAATCTTACGATTCCAGAAACTCCGGCTCATGGCCATACAGTCGGGGACAGCGGAAATCATCGTCATTGGTCCTGCGGGGCATTGCCGCGCAACTTCCAGTGGGATGCCTGTGAAGGCAATGATGCACCTGTGGCCGTAGGCTATGGCGACGGCTGCTGGCATGGCAATCAGGTAGACGGGCATACGTCCTGGGATGGAAATCATTCCCACGGCCTTTCCCGGACGGGCGGCGGCCAGCCGCACAACAATATGCAGCCGTCCATTGTCGTGTACATTTTTCAGCGGACGGGATAGGAGGTGAGAAATATGGCTGAATGGTTACAGATGGCCGCATCTCTGGTATCGGTCCTGATGCTCTGCGGCGTTATCTTCAATTTCAGCGTCATCAAACCCTTAAATCAATCAGTACGGAGCCTGCAGGAGTGCATTGATCATCTGCGCAGGCAACTATCTGATACGGAATCCAAACGACAGCAGATGGCAGAGCGGTTGTCCCGGGTGGAAGAAGCTACGGGGCACGTGCAGCATCGCCTGGATGTGATTGAGCAACGGCAGAATGAGTAGGAGGTGATAGAATGGGTTTTTCGGTCATTCGAAACCGGCTCTTTTTGACAAGAGGGGATTCTGCTGAAATCACGCTGATTATTCGGGACCGGGTGACAGGTGCCATCTTTATCCCAGGTCCGGATGATCAGCTTACTTTTACCGTTAAGCGGGAGCTTTCAGATGAAAAGACAGTGATAGAAAAGCATCTGGATAGTGGTATTCTGCGCCGAGAAAATGACTGTGTTCTGATCCTGATACCAGAAGATACAGCACAGCTTCCATTTGGAACCTATTGGTATGATGTGGAATTGGTGCTGGACTCTGGGTATACAGACACAATCATTCCACCCAGTCCGTTTATTATAACGGGAGAGGTAACAACCCATGGATAAGTATAAAGGCACTGTAAAGGGAATAAATACTCTGCAAGGGATTCTATCCGTGCCGGTGGTACCTTCCAGAAATTATCAAAAAAAAGTGGTCATTCCTAATAAAGAGAAACAAATCATCCGACCAGATGCGGGCTACGATGCCTTGCAGCGGGTTACGGTAGCTGCCATTCCGTCGAACTATGGCAGAATTAGCTTCAATGGATATGAGTTAAAGGTTGAGTAAAGGAGAATAACATCATGGCGAAAAATGTAAAAATCAATTCCGTAGTGTATGCAGAAGTCCCTCAAGTTTCGATTCCACTAGCAGAAGGAGAGGGAGCCGCCACTTTTTATGATACAACAGGGGCGACTGCAGTATCTGTGGATATCCTGAATGGGAAAACTGCATTCTTGGGAACCGGTTCAGTGACAGGCTCTATGCCAGATAATGGGGCTGTCAGTGGCAGTATTGGCAAGGTGGACGGTTCGTATACTATCCCGGCAGGCTACCATAATGGCAAAGGCGCAGTTACCATCACGAACGAGGAACAAGCCAAGCTGGTCGCGGATAACATCAAGGCAGGTGTGACGATTTTGGGAGTAGCTGGCAAGGCTAGTGTGGTGGATACGGCAGATGCTACCGCAGCTGCGAGTACTATTGTGTCGGGTAAAACCGCCTATATTAACGGAGCGAAAGTGACAGGTTCCTTGACCTCTGTAGCAGTATCCCAGGATAGTCTGACCAAAGTGCTGACCATTGAATAGGAGGACTGAGCCATGAAGGTGGATGTTAAGATTGCGGGAGCTAATTACACGGAAGTTCCATCCATATTATTACCCCTTACAGCGGGAGGCAAAGCAAGGTTTTGTGAAGTGTCCGATACGACAGCCGAAATTGGAGATGTTGCTCGGGGAAAAAAGTTCTATACGGCCGATGGGGAACTGGTGGAAGGGACAGCGAACGTATCTGTTGGTGTGGATACCCGGAAGAAAATAACCTTGGTGCAAAAAGACCATCAAAAAATTACGATTACCTGCAATCATCCAGAGTTATCGATGCAATATGATACGGATAGAAATGCTGTGTATGCTACAGAATATCAAAATATGCTCGATATTACCCTAAAAGCAGACAATGATTATTATGTCGGGAAAATCACAGTTAATGGTAAAGAACAGGGCACTGTCAGTTCGAATCATCAATATGCTTCTGCGTCTATGCCGATTAGTGATGGCATGATTGTCAGTGCCACGGATGCAGTTTTGATTCCCACCAGTCCCTTTACGACTGTGAACCTTACACTGCAAGGACAAGGCTCACCGTTCCTTTTAGGAAGTCTGCTGATGACCTTAGCGCAGAGTCCGGACAGTCCTAAGATAGAAGGGATTGTTGTTGCCGAGGATGCGGATAATAAAGGGATGATATTCCTGGTAAAAGAAGAACAGCGCTATGCTGCCTGTCAGGCTGAAGTCACAACGGGAACGGGGGTCAAGGAAATCATAGACTTGACATATAATATAGACACAGATTTAGGGGCAACAATGTCTGGGAAAATTTCTGATACTTTATACACTTATTTAAAAGAGCGTTCGGAATCGAATGCAGAAGTGACACTACAGATTAAGGTGGTAGCGTAAGTATGTTTGAAAAAGTGAATATCCCTGATTGCATAGTCGTCATCGGGCTGGTCATGGCACTGATCTTGGCGATTTTTTATGCCCTCAACGAGCTGGCCATGTCCATCGCTTCTGGCTTGCTCGGTTACATCGGCGGGACCGTGAAAACCGCTGTTCATCAGAAAGGAGAAGAAAAGCAATGAAAGTATTCCTGAACCCCGGCCATGCGCCGAACGGGCATCCCGACCCAGGTGCCGTCAATGAAGAAACGGGCCTACGCGAGAGTGATGTAGCATTGGCCGTTGGTAAATCCGCTGCAAGCTATCTAAATGCTGCAGGCGTAGAAACAGAACTGCTTCAATCGGATAGCCTGTATGAAATTTGTGAAACCGCCAATAGCAGTGATGCCGACATCTTCGTGTCCATCCACTGCAATGCCGCTGAAGCCGAAGAAGCCAACGGCACAGAAACCTGGGCCTGTGCTGGCAGTTACTGTGGCAGCATGCTGGCCAACTGCATCCAGAGCCAGCTGGTCGATGCTCTCGGTACCACTGACCGGGGCGTGAAAATCGCAACGCCCGGCGTTAACGGCCTGTATGTTCTCACGAACACGGACATGCCAGCTGTCCTGGTCGAGTTGGCCTTCATCACTAATCCCAGCAATGAAGAAATCCTGGCCTATGCTCAGGATGCCCTGGCCAGAGCAGTAGCCCGGGGTGTCACTGATTATGAACAACTGCTCTTAGGAGGTAAATGACTATGAACCGTGAAGAAATCAAGAAAGCCGTCGCCGATACGGTTGTATCTTTTGCCAGGAGCGAAGCCGAAGCGGCCATCAAGTCCATCGACCTGGAGGACATCCAGAAGCTGGTGGAAGCGCAGATGAAGAACCTCACAGACCCACTGGAAGTGGAAATCCAGACCACCACCAGTTGGTGGGTGAAGATTCGGAACAGGCTGTATATTACTTTGCTGCAGCAAGCGGTCAAAGCTATTGTGGCTGATGCAAAGCAGAAGATTGTATGAGAAAAGCCGATACGGAACATCGGGAAGGATGTTCCGTATCGGCTTTTTTGTTTTTATAGTACTTAGTAATAGCCGTTCTGTCCTGTTACTCCTGAAGACCAAAAATTTAGGAGGTATCCATCATGACGGACGAACAGAAACAACAGATTATTGCTCTGCGCCGAGCTGGGGCAGGGTATGGCAGGATAGCGATGCAGCTCCAGATTTCCATCAATACGGTGAAGTCGTTCTGCCGGCGGCACAGTCTGGTAACCAGGATAGATGGAGCAGTATGCGAGCAGTGTGGGAAGCCTATTGATCAGAATCCGGGGCGGAAGCGGAAACGGTTCTGCTGTGATGCCTGTCGGAACAAGTGGTGGAACGCACATCTGACGCTGGTGAAGCGGAAGGCAGTCTATACTTTTACTTGCCCGGCCTGCGGAAAAGCATTCACTGTCTATGGCAATAGTCATCGGAAGTTCTGCTCTCATGCTTGCTATATTGCTTACCGGTTCGGAGGTGTCCGCCATGGATAAGAAGTTATTTTTTAATGAAATAACTTTTCAGGTAACGATAAATCTGGCAAGGAAAATGTTGAATGATAAACTTATTACCAAGAAGGAGTACCAGTCCTTCAAGAAGGAAATGCTTCATAAATATCAACCGTTTTTCGGAGGGCTATACACTTGATAATTCTACTGGTTAGAGTGATATATATAGTTGGAAGGAGGGCTCAACTATGGAAAAGAAAATGTGGAAAATAGAACAGAAGGTTACCGAAATTTCCAAACGGAAGCGGGTTGCTGCCTATGCCCGAGTCTCTGTAGAGTCAGAGAGAATGCAGCATTCCCTATCGGCTCAGATTAGCTATTACAGTTCATTGATACAGAAAAATCCTGCGTGGGAATATGCGGGGGTATATGCTGATTATGGTATTACTGGAACAAAGATTATTAAGAGAAAAGAGTTTCAACGTATGCTTGCAGATGCAGAAGCTAGAAAAATTGATATTATTCTTACGAAATCCATCCAGCGGTTTGCACGTAACACGGTTGACCTGCTTAAGACGGTTCGGCACCTAAAAGAGATTGGTGTCGAAGTCTGGTTTGAAAAAGAAAACATTTGTAGCCTAAGTGGTGATGGAGAGCTGATGCTGACAATCCTTGCCTCCTTTGCTCAGGAAGAAAGCCGCTCTATCAGCGACAATATCAAGTGGAGGTTTCAAAAAAAATACGAAAAAGGAATTCCCCATGCAAAGTTCTTCATTTATGGGTACCGATGGAAAGATGGAGAACTAGTTATCCAGAATGAGGAAGCAGCGATTGTTCGGAGAGTCTTTAAGGGGTATTTAGCAGGGAAAACGCGAAGAGATATACAGCGAGAGCTTGCCAATATCGGAGCTCATACGATGTACGGCAACCTATTTCAGGATTCTACTATAAAGCAGATGTTGCAGAATCCTGTATATAAAGGGAACCTGGTCATTCAAAAGACCTTCGTAATAGATCCAATTACCAAACACCAGGTCATAAACCATGGAGAAAAGGATAAGTATGTAGTGGAAAATCATCATGAGGCCATTATTGATGCAGCGACATTCAATCAGGTTCAGGAAGAGATGGCGTGGCGTAAGGAGGCGGGAAAGCAACGTGGCGGATATGCCAGAAATTTCCTAAACACATCCTGCTTTACAGGAATCATCAAGTGCGGTATTTGTGGAAAGAGCTACATCCATAACATAAGAAAGTACAAAGGCAAACCGAGTGAATACTGGTCGTGCCTGTCAAATAAAGGAAAAGCGGAGGAACGGTGCGGGGCCTATGGTGCCATTCCACAGCCTGCTCTTGAACGCGCTTGTATGAGTGCGCTTGAAATGGCAATTTTTGATAAGACTGAGTTTTTACAGAGGGTAGAGAAAATAGTGGTGCCGGCTTATCATTCCTTGCTATTTTACTTAAAGGACGGCAAGGTTATTAAGCAGCCATGGAAATCGACAGCGTTAAAGGATATGTGGACGGAGAAACGGAAGGAACAAGTGCAGCAAAGAATGGTCCAATACCGTAAAAGTGGACTGTCCAGCCGTTATAGTGCCTTTTCAGAACGTATCTTTTGCCCGGCTTGTGATGTGAAATTTGTCCGTTGTTTGGAAACACGTAAAAATAGAAGAGTAGCGTATTGGCGGAGTCGGAACAAACATAAATGTGTCCACACTAGCGGCATCCAAGAAGATTGGCTGAAAAAAACAGCGGCAGCCCTTCTTGGCGAATCTACATTTGATGAGCAAAAATTTCGGGAACAGGTGGAATGGATTGAGGTTCAGAAGAATCGGACCCTGCTGTTCCGGTTTTATTCTGGAGAAAATAAAGAGGTGCAATTGCCATGAAAAAAGTGCAGGTTATACCAGCTACACTACAGAATTACACAGAAAAACCTATTCATAGCCAGAAAAAGAGAATGGTCGCCGGGTATGCACGCGTTTCAACCGACCGGGATGAACAGCTTACAAGTTATGAAGCACAGGTTGACTATTATACAAATTATATAAAGGGACGCAGCGACTGGGAATTCGCTGGGATGTACACGGATGAAGGAATTTCAGCGACAAATACCTTGCATAGGGAAGGCTTTAAAAGTATGATTCGTGATGCAATGGATGGCAGAATTGACCTTATCATTACGAAATCGGTCAGCCGTTTTGCGCGGAATACGGTGGATAGCTTGACAATCGTACGTAAGTTGAGAGATAAAGGGGTCGAAATCTACTTTGAAAAAGAAAACATCTGGACACTAGACGCCAAAGGTGAACTTCTTATTACTATTATGAGTTCCCTGGCACAGGAGGAAAGTAGGAGTATATCAGAAAATGTCACTTGGGGACATCGGAAACGGTTTGCTGATGGGAAGGTCAGTTTGGCATTCAGTCATTTTCTTGGTTATGACAGGGGAGCGGACGGCAATCTGGTAGTGAATAAAGAGCAGGCAGAAACAGTAAAACTGATTTATCGTTTATATCTTAGCGGGTACACCTTTCATTCTATTGCAAAGAAATTGACAGAGCAAAAGATTCCAACACCTGCGAGGTGCAAAATATGGAGACCCAACACGGTGCGAAGTATTCTCATGAATGAAAAGTACAAAGGTGATGCGTTGCTTCAAAAGAAATTTACGGTGGACTTTCTTACGAAAAAAAGTAAGAGGAACGAAGGGGAAGTACCGCAATATTATGTGCAAAATAACCATGAGGCTATTATCAGTCCACAGGTATTTGACTTGGTACAGGAAGAGATGCGGAAGAGAAAAAATAGTAAAATTCGTCATAGCGGTATCTCCATTTTCTCCAGCAAAATCAAATGTGGACAGTGCGGCAGTTGGTACGGAGCCAAAGTTTGGCACTCGACTGATAAATACCGCCAGACCGTATATCGCTGTAATGATAAGTTCAAGAGACATTGTAAGACGCCACATCTGACTGAAAATGAGATAGAAAATATATTTGTCCGAGCAGTCAATCAACTTATCAAGAATAAAGATGAGATCCTTAGCAATATTATTCTGTTAAAGATTCGCCTAGTTGATACTACAGATTTGGAAAAGAAACGAAACGCATTAGAATTCAATATGAATCTGTTAGCAGAACGGGTTCAGCAACTCATCTCCGAAAATGCTTGCTTGACACAGGATCAAGTGCAATATAACCAAGAGTACAGCGAGCTAGTTAACCGCTATGAAAAAATAAAAATAAAGTATGACCAGATTTGCGATACCATGAAACAGCGTACAAGTAGGGGCCAGCAGCTAGAAAGATTTATTGAAAATTTACAGAAACAGGAATTTATTAGCATTTTTGATAAAAGACTGTGGTGCAGTTTGGTAGATTTCATTACTGTAAATGAGAGAGATGATATTTGGGTGACTTTTAAAGATGGCACAGAAATCAAAGCATAAATGGATATTTGGAAATGCAAGAGAGAAACGACATGACTTTCCGGGAAAACGGAGTACAGTATGTTAATGTACAGCATTCATATATTATTATTAACATAAGCTTCACAGTTGATACCCCGCTGATTTATCTTTATTAGTAATCCGCGAAATAAAAATAGCATGAACTCATTCCGTTTTGTATAATAAAAGTAACGAAAATCTACAACACAAACGGAAGGCTTATGCCATGAATATTGTACAATATCATCACTCATGTGAAGTATCATCTTCCAAGATTTGTCAATTCTTTGCCGAATTCCATGTCAGCCAGTTCTTGCGAAACTACAATGTCTACAAGATGTGCGGCTTTGCGGTCATGACCGCAAAGCGCGTCCGAGGTAGTGTTTCAGAGGCGGTTCTTCTACCAACGGAAGAAGGATGCGTCAGAGCCTATCCCGTTTGAGAGAGATACGTTCTACCATTTCAATGGACTCCTGGATACGACCAACATCCAGAAGGCCAATCGCACCAATGACGGGCGAAGACCGTAGGAACATCCTCATCATCGACAACGACTCCTTGCTTAAACGCAACAGCCCAAGAAAGTGGAATTGCTGGCCCGCGTCTACGACTATGTCAGTGGCACGTTCCTGAAAGTCTTCCGTATACTCACGTTTGGTTGGAGCGATGGGAATACCTTCCTGCTGCTCCGCCACTGCCTGCTGTCCTCTTTGTCGAAGCAGCAGCAATTGTGAGGCGCGTCAGCTGATATCTACCCGTACAGCAATGGTGGCAAGCATGCAGCGCAAGCTAGCACAGTGCAAAGCTCCAGAGGTTATTCTAACACTGTTGGAAGAGGCTCGTGAGGCAGGTGTCTCTGTCCAGCACGTCCTGTTCGGCTCATGGTTCTGCTCACCGGCATCGCTACACCAGATTCACGAGCTTGGCTACGACGTCATCGCGTATGTCAAGATTACTAAATATTTTTTAATCAATTATAGCTTTATAAAAAAATAAATAATCTAGAGGAATGCATTGTTTAGGAAGTAAAATGATGTTAAAATAAGAAAAAATGCACCGTATAAAGTTTAAATCTATTAAAGGTGCTGAGTGTTATTTTATGCTATTTTTAATATAAAGGAGGCGATTAGATTGAATAGAATTTACAAGGTTATATTCAATCGTGCAAAAGGGCAGTACCAGGTTGTTTCAGAATTAGCAAAAAATGGCGGGAAAACGTCGGGTAATTCTCTATTAAGAACAATTATTAAATCGGGGGGGGGGTACTGACTAGTACCGTATTAACAGCTGTGCTTGTATTTGGAAGTGCACTTTATGGTAGCGCTGAAGTTGTTCATGACGGTGATATTTTGAATGCCGGAACTAACATTTCTGTAACTAAAGACGACACAACAAAGACAATCACAATATCCACTGATGGGATCGCAACCAGTGCAGAAGTGGATGCAGTAAAAACAGACGTACAAAATAACCAAACAGCTATTGCTGCCAATACGGACAAAATTGCGGATAACAGCACAGAGATCGCTAACAATAAGATTGGAATCAATCAAAATTCCAATGACATCCAGCAAAACAAGACGGATATTGCGGCGAATAAAAATGCGATTACAGCCAATACAGGAAAAATCAACAATAATACGGCTGATATTACAGAGCTAAAAAATGTGAATTCTGCTTTGGGCTTGGATAAAACAAAACCGGGAATAAAGTATTTCCGTGCCAATTCCACAGGAGAGGACGCTGCAGCTGCGGGCAAAGATGCTGTTGCCATTGGTGTCAGTGCAAAAGCAAACGGCAAAGATTCTGTGGCTCTGGGCGATGCTGCTCGTTCTGCTTCATCTGCTGAAAACAGTATTGCTATTGGCCGAAAAGCTGTCAGCGGATCTTTTAACGGTATGATGGCTGATGGCGACAGTTCTACTGTGGTTATAGGCGGAGGCAAAGCAAGCATATCCATCGGTGATGCAGCCAATGCTCGGGGAAACTCTTCGATTGCACTGGGGGATGGAGCGACGGTCTATAATGATGGGACCAATGCTCAGCTCAACGATAACAGCATGGCAATTGGAACTAAGGCTAGTACGGTTGCTTCGAATCATGCAATTGCGATGGGCAACAATGCTGCTGTGACGCAAAACAGTCATAGTGCTGTAGCGATTGGAGACAGCGCAAAGGCTGAGGCGGAAGGCGCACTGGCTCTGGGCAAAAGTACGGCTGCTTCTGGAGCTGACAGCATTGCGGTTGGAACAGAGGCAGCAGCCAGTGGAGCAGATGCCTTGGCTATGGGTAAGAGTGCGCAAGCCAGTGGGGCAGATGCTGTTGCTATTGGGAACGGAGCTGTTGCTGGGAGCAGTGCTTCTGTGGTTTTGGGCAAAGATGCCAGTGCAAATGCTGTCCGGTCTGTCGTACTTGGCCCTAATGCTGGGGTCGGTATGGTAGGGGATGTATTAGGGGCCAAAGGATCCCATGTAGTCATCGGAGACGGTGCTGGCAACAATATTGACGGACAACAGAACATTGCAATTGGCTACAAAACGGGAAATGATGTCAAAAGCGACCATAATGTTGCCATTGGTTCTGAAGCCGGGACCAATATCGGATCAGGTGGAAACACATCTGAAGGGAAAAATGTTTCTATTGGATATCGTGCCAATAAAAACGATTCAGCTGTATCTCGAATCCAGTCTACCGCTCTGGGCAGTGAGACAAAAGCTGCCGATGACGCTGTAGCCGTAGGGTATCAGGCGCAGGCGAATGGGAATGGATCTACGGCAGTTGGGTTTAACGCCCAGGCTGCAGACGCAGCCAGTGTGGCTTTAGGACAGGGAGCACAGGCTTCTGGTGGGAATGTTGCTATCGGCAATGATTCCGTAGCGAATGCCGCTATGATCAGTGGGAACGGATATTTGACAGGCCAAGCGGCACCTAAGACGGCTGTTTCAGTCGGCAGTGCATCGGCTTTGCGCCGCATCACCAACGTTGCTGACGGGGCACTGGACCAGGATGCCGTCACTGTGGCACAGCTCAAAAAATCGATCGACGCTACGGTAGCTCAGGTCAATGCGAATGTTTCTTCGGCAACGGCAAGTGGGGTATATTATGATACGGTCACTTCTGGAGATGGAGACAGTATTACCCTTCGTAATAATGACAATAAGGGAACGAAAATCCACAATGTTGCGGCAGGGACACTGGGGACTGATGCAGCGAATGTAGCTCAGGTCAATAAGATCGTTGATACGGCAAAAACACATTACTACTCTGTAAAATCTGCCAATCTGAATAATTATGACAACGATTTGGCTACGGGTGAAGATTCTATGGCAGCTGGCGTCAGTGCAAAAGCTTTAGGGGACAGGAGTGTTGCGCTGGGGAATAATACAGAAGCGCAGAGCCTTGGCAGTATCACTGTGGGAGCCGGCTATGAAGATCCGGATAACCCGGGCAGCCTGAAACAGACTCTAGCCATCAGCGGTTATCAATATAACACGGCAATCGGGGCTGGCGCTCAGGCTGCCGGAAATGATTCACTGGCTATAGGGACTTTGGCAACCTCCTCTATAAAAAATGGCGGAAGCAGCGTAGATAAAGCTATTGCCATTGGCTATTCTGCTGGCGTTTCTGATGACAAAGCCATCGCCATCGGCAGCGATGCCAAGAGCAACAGCAAAAGTGCTTCCGCTATTGGTGATACGGCTCAGGCACTGGCAGAAAATGCTCTCGCAGTGGGGACAAATGCACAGGCAGAAGGTGTTTCTTCTGGGGCAATCGGTACCAAAAACAGGGTCACTGGAGCAAATACATATGTTTTGGGCAGCCAGAACAGTACGGCTGCAACAGGTACAGCTGCTGATGTAAGTGCTTCGAATTCGGGGATCTTTGGGAATGAAAACCGAATGGAAGGGGACAGCAATCGTATTGTCGGGAATCAAAACGTACTGAAAATGGAATCCCTTTCCAATAATTCTTCCAACCCGAAAGATTTTAAAAATATTTTTGTGACGGGTAACCAGAATACGGTTACGGGCGATCCGGATACAAGCACAGCAAGCGATGCAGGCAGCGTATCTGATATTACTGTTACAGGTTCAAAAAATACCATCCAGGCAAAAAACCAGAAAAACAGGAATCTGACGGATATCCAGATCGTGAGAAACCAGAATACCGTTGATGCCACGGCTCAAAACACGGATTTGTCCAATACCCAGATTCTGGGGAGCCATGTAACGGCAACCTTGGGAAATTCCGTCTATCTTGGCAGCAATTCGGCTTATGTTGTATCGGGAGCTACTACAAAAGGAATGGATGTATATAACAGCAACGGGACATATCAGTACGCCGGGGGAACCCCTGCAGGTATTGTCACGGTGGGCTCTGCAGGGAAGGAACGACGGATCCAGAATGTTGCAGCTGGACTGGTCAGTGCAAAGAGTACTGATGCGGTAAATGGCAGCCAGCTTTACACCATGACCCGACCTCTGCGGTTTGCCGGAGATAATTCGACCATTGGCAATACTTCAGAAGCAGATGTCAATGTGCTCCATCGCGGTTCTGACCAGGCTATGTCCCTTTTGGGCGGTGCTGACAGCAACAATTTAAGCGATAATAATATCGGAGTGGTTGCCAATTCAGCCAATAATACGATGACCGTAAAACTGGCAAAAGATGTGACTGGGCTGAACAGTATTACATCGAAAACTGTAAACGCTGAGACGGTAAAGGCCGGCGATACCACCGTCAATAATCAGGGAGTGACCATAGCTGGCGGACCTTCTGTAACCAAAGAAGGAATCAATGCCAACGGCACGAAAATTACCAACGTAGCTGCTGGTACAGCGGATACAGATGCTGTCAACGTCAGTCAGTTGACGAAACAGTCTGCTGATTTAACGGAAAAAGGATTTGGCTTAAAGGATCAGGATGGGAATATCGTCCACAAATCTCTGGGAGAGGATATCGAGGTTACCGGGGACGGCAAAAATATCTCTACGAAAGTGGAAAATGGAACGATGAAAGTGGTCCTGAACGATGATTTGAATGTAAACAGTGTAACTACCGCCGATACGAACGGAAATAGGACCGTGACCCAGGGAAGCGGCATGACCATCACGGATAAAGATGGGAATGAGACAACGATTGGTGCTGGCGGTATTACGATTACACCGAAAAATCCGGCACCAGGGACTTCTCCAGTTTCTTTGACAGAAAAGGGGCTGGATAATGGCGGCAATCAGATCCACAATGTGGCTGCCGGCACTGCCGGAACGGATGCGGTGAATGTCAGCCAGCTGAAAGATGAAATTGCCAAGAATGCCACCAAATTGGTAGACGGGAAAAATACGACAGTTACAGGCACAGGCACAAAGGAAGATCCCTACAAGGTCAATGTCAATGACAATCTGAATCTGGGTGAAAAAGGCGAAAATGGTATAGACGGTTCCATCGGTGTGGCGGGCAAAGATGGCTCAGCTGTTACCATCAATGGGAAAGATGGCTCTATCGGAATGAATGGAAAAGACGGGAAAGATGGGCTTACCATGAAATCTGCGAAAGGTCAGGATGGCGTGGATGGTTCCAATGGTGCCAATGGTATGACTCGTATTGTTTACGAAGATGATGGGCATGCCACCCATGAAGTTGCCACATTAGATGATGGACTGAAATTTGCTGGAAATACAGGATCTGTGGCCAAAAAACTGAACAGCACCATGACCATCAAAGGGAATGGTACGAAAGCGGACGCGGAATATGATGCTTCCAACATCAAGACTGTAGTGGATGCAAATGGAGATCTGGTCATCGGACTGGACAAGAATCTGAAGGCAGATACTGTTACTGTGGGCGGCCAGGGCAAAGACGGCGCTGATGGCATCAATGGGGCTATTGGTGTAAAAGGTGCCGATGGCAAAGATGGGGTTACCATTTCTTCTATAGGTAAAGACGGAACCAATGGTACCGATGGTCATATTGGCATCAATGGCAAGGATGGCGCTTCTGCTGACATCCATGTTGTAAAAGGTGTGAATGGAGTAGACGGCACGGATGGCTATAATGGCACGGATGGTATTGATCGGATCGTCTATGAAGATCACAATGGGAATACCCAGACGGTCGCTACTATGAACGACGGAATGAAATATGGCGGCGACGTAGGGAATGTAATCAGCAAAAAACTCAATGGGCAAGTGAATGTAGTTGGGGGCATTACGGATTCTTCTAAACTGTCAACGGAAGACAATATCGGAGTGGTATCTGATGGAAGTGATAACCTGAAAGTGCGGCTTTCAAAAGATTTGAAAGGACTGGATTCGGTTACTACGAAGACTGTTACAGCGGACACTGGGAATATCACGACGGTAAATGCCAGCACTGTCAACGTTGGAGACACCACCATAACGACGGGAGGGATGACAATCCAAAACGGTTCCGCAGGTCAGGATGTTACGCTCAATAAAGATGGGTTGAATAATGGTGGAAATAAGATCACCAACGTAGCTCCTGGAGATATTTCATCGACCAGTACGGATGCTGTAAATGGAAGCCAGTTGTACCGTGCGGAAAACCGGATCAGTCAATTGGGAGATCGAGTGAACCGTGTTGGGGCAGGTGCCGCGGCTCTGGCAGGATTGCACCCATTGGATTTCGATCCAGATGACAAATGGGATTTTGCTGCAGGGTATGGGAATTATAAAGATGCTCATGCAGTCGCTATCGGAGCATATTATCGTCCTAACGAAGATACGATGTTTAGTGTAGGCGGGTCCTTCAGTGGAGGAGAGAATATGGTAAATGTTGGTGTCAGCTGGAAATTTGGGCAGAAGAGCCACATCTCCCGTTCACGTGTTTCCATGGCTAAAGATATGTTGGCTATGAAGAATCAGATTGAAACGCTGACAAAAAAATTGGCAGCCTATGAATCGGGTCAGCCTGCCAAATTGGTTCCTACAGCAACCGGAACTATGATCTTCCCAGATGTACCGGAAAATCATTGGGCTTATGAGTATGTTAAGAACTTAGCGGAACGAGGTTATCTGAAAGGATATCCGGATGGAGAATTTAAAGGCGATAGAGCGATGACACGTTATGAATACGCAGCCATTATTTACAGGGCTTTACAAAATGGAGCGCCTTCGGATGGTAACATGACCCGTTCTGTAGATGACTTTGGTCCTGAATTGGTTAAAGTGCAGAATATCGATCGTTTCCGCGTAGACCGAATTTCCGGTAAAGATAATGATCGGCATAAGGTGGAACGTATACGGGTAAATGATAAAGATGATAAAGCCCAAAATGTGTACCGTGATGTTTACGGAAACCATATTCAAAAGTAGGGCACAGTAGATAAGAAGTATAAAAGCGCCAGTTGCTCGAAAGGAGTGACTGACGCTTTTATATTAGTGTTGAATATAAAGTTGGGCTTGAAGATGGGTTACCAGTAGAAGTGTATAAGTATATAAAATATAGTTTTTTTATGATAGTGTTGATAGATGATATCTGGGAAAATTTTAAATTCTGATTGCAGTTCGACTTTTTTATTCATCATCACTTGGTTAATTTAATAGTTGGTGCATATTACAATTATAAGCCACCAACACGGTTTAGAATATATTGGTCATTATTTTTGATTAAAATATAGAACTCAGATTTGCTATTTACCCATAGGCCTTCATTTTTTCCATTACCTGCAATCCAAGCCGGAGCTATGGTTTTTACTGAATATGATACATCATAATAGTGATTGTCTGTCTTACTGGTATCGTTTATTGGACCATTAATTCGATTAATTTTATAATCAAAAATTTGATTTTTAGTGAATAATCTCTCAGATTTATAATAGTCAAATTCTTGGATTAGTATTTTGTTAACAATTTCTTTTTCTGATAATCCCTCTACGTCTGATATTGCTATGTGATTATATTGAACCTTTTCGGATGGTATGGATTCATACGAATAGAATAATAAATATACAACTCCTATTAGTGTAATCACTATAGTTTTTGTTTCTATTTTCTTAGCCTTAATGCATTTATAGATGGTAATAATTATCACAAGAAAAGTGATGATATATAATAAAAACAAAGAATCACTTATAAATATAATCATTTTTAATATCACCTATTTTCGAAAAGCACAATAGAATTAAAGAGATGGATTTACAATCTAAGTGCAACAGCTCCTAGACAACCAAACTAAAATGACACATAGACTTCTTTGCTATAATGATGTTTGAAAAGAACTACCTATAACAAAAGGAGAGCCTATGTGCCACTACACACATCTTACACCATTTGAGCGAGAAAAGATACTCTTTTTTCTTGCTGAGGGCAAATCCATCACGGAGATCGTCCATCTGCTGAACCGGAGCAAGTCGACCATCTCGCGTGAGCTTCGCCGCAATGCGGCTCCAGCTGGCCAACCTATGTCGTACTGCCCGTTGACTGCACATGCACTCTACAAGCAACGCAGAGAAGCCTGTCGCCCTCATAAGCGCTTGGCGTATGCGCCACTGCACGCTTACATCCAAACTTGTATCTTGGAGTACCACTGGTCGCCAGAGGAGATTGTCGGACAGATCCAGTTGGAGCATGGCTGCCGTCTCGTCAGTGTTCCAACAATCTACCGTGCTATCCACGCAGGCCTGCTGAACCCGCCAGGGGCTTCAGCGAAGTTCGTACTTCGGAAACTACGGCATCACGGGAAACGGCGTCACAAGAAAGGCAACGAAGAACATCGTGGCAAGTTCGTCATATCGCATCTCATCGAAGATCGTCCTGCCAGTGCAGCGAACCGTTCCGTCCGTGGCTACTGGGAAGCGGATACCGTGGTGGGCAAGCAAGGAAGGGCATGCCTCGTCATACTAGTGGACCGGAAGAGCCGGTACTTGCTTGGCGGAAAAGCCATGAGCAAGACCGCTGCTGCAGTCAACAAGGTGATGTGTGAGGCGCTCTCGGGGCAGCCGCATCTGTCGGTTACGCCGGATCGAGGAAAGGAATTCTCGAAACATGCTCAGCTCAGAAAGGAGTTGAAACGTGTGACGTTCTACTTTCCTGCTCCGCACCATCCATGGGAGCGCGGGACCAATGAAAATACCAATGGGCTTCTACGGGAGTTCTTCCCGAAGGGCAAAGACCTCACAGATACGCCAGAGGATTACATCCAACAGAAATACCATGAGCTGAACTTGCGCCCCAGAAAGTGCCTTGGCTACAAAACACCATATGAGGTCTATTTCTCAAAGGTGTTGCACTTAGCTTGACAATTCGCCGATTAAAATAAAAAACGCAAGTTTTTAGAGAACAGTGGAATAGATGAGTTATTTTTTACATCGATAAATATTAACTTAAGTGTAACGAAGATACGCCAATACAATCAAATTATATCATGAATTGTATATAGATGATAGATGTGAGTAAAATTGGGGCCTAAATATGTTTTACGGTGCCAAGGACAAATTTAGGGTTATGTTGTAGGCCTGTTCAGTTGGCAAACTTCCGTCCTTTCGGTGGCGCAGTCGCAGAAGTACAACGAAGCAGATATCATTGCTGGCAAGATGGATGTGCTTGAAGGTTCAGTCGAAGAGCTTCCGTTTGACGATGCATCCTTTGATAAAATCACGACAGTTGAAAGCTTTTATTTCTGGCCGGACCCACAGGAAAATTTGAAAGAAGTGCGTCGTGTGCTCAAACCGGGCGGAACGTTCCTCTTGATCGCCGATGTTTATAACCATGAAAACCTGGCAGAAAAAACGAAGGAAAATATCGCCAAGTATCATATGTTTAACCCGACGTTAGAAGAATATCAGCAACTCTTTACGAATGCAGGCTTCCAAGATGTTCATGTTTATACGCAAAACAGCGAAGAATGGGTCTGCGTCGAAGGACATAAATAAAAAGATATACAAGTGAATTGTTCTCTGCCTAACGAGCTTCCTCGATCGTCTTTTCTATAGCATGGGCAATGATAAATTTGCAGGCAAAGTAGCTGGAACGGTTTATTCCCAAGCAATGCCATTGCCGTAGAAACTGCTATCCTGTTCTTGCATTTGTACGATGAGCGAAACAGGGCTGTCGGTCTGTGTTTTGAGCCATTGCTGGATCTTCGCGGCATCGGTCGGGGAAAGTGGGGCCGAGACAGTGAGTTTTGCAAGAAATTGTTGTGATTGACTGCCTGATGTGCTTGCATCCGTACTGTGGGCGGGCATGGTGCTGCCTTGGGCGGCAACAATTTGTGGAAATAGCGCAGGGAGCTGAGCATTCATAGCAACGGTGATTTGTTCATCGCTTTGCTGTGTTTGGTAGGCCGGATAATAAAGGCTCGCGAGCTCTTTATAGGATTTTCCTTTATCGTTGGCAACCAGTCCTTCGATCCGGTTCGTGATGATTTGTCGAATCTCTTTTTGACCGATGGTGTTTACATTGCCTTGCACGATGTGTAACTTGGCATCTGTCAGTTTGGAATACGACTGCATCGAGGACTGGAGTTCTGCCACCTGATCCTCGGTTAGTGGTGTTCCAATGAGATCGACCGTTAAGAGTCCATCTTTGAAGGCATACGATACGGCACTCACTTTTTCAGAGGCGACTTCTTTTGCTATAAACGTTTTGATCTGCGTATCGCGGATGTTGTCGTTGACTGTTAGATAGGCCATGTAAATGCTAGGGATGGTGATGACGATGCCCGCGATTAGGAGAATGGTCCGCTGGTATTGCATGTGGCTTTCGTTGACCGTCGTCGATGCCGGTACGCGCAGCACCTTGAAGACTAAGAATGCGGAAAGCGTGATAAAGAATGCGTTGATAAAGAACAGGTAGAGCGCGCCAAGTACGAAGGTAGAAGAATGTGTGGCGATGCCATAGCCTGCGGTGCAAAGCGGTGGCATCAAGGCCGTGGCAATAGCAACGCCTGGAATGACATTCGTTTTTTCTTTTCGGGTGTTACCAATGGCGCCAGCGATACCGCCTGCTAGTGCGATGATAACGTCCCAGATGGTCGGGGATGTGCGCGCTAAGAGTTCGGAAGATGCATCGCTGATGGGCGAAAGAGAAAAATAAATCGCCGAGGTAATCAAGGCGAAGGAGACTTGGAAGCCAAGCTTTACTATCGAATCCTTGATAAATTGCATGTCATAGGTTGCCATTCCGTAGCCTGTTGCGACAAGGCCACCCATTAAAGGGGAAATGAGCATGGCACCGATGATGACTGCGGTGCTGTTCATATTGAGGCCGACGGACGCAATGAGGATTGCGGTGATTAGAATGACGAGATTTGCGCCTTTCACCGAAGCATCGGACGCGATCCGCTGTCGGATTTCAGAGAATGGGGCCGAGTCGCCCTTGAGGTCTAAGAGTTGTGAAAAATTGAAGTTCATAGGGATAGATCTCCTTTCTGTTAGTTCCTATCTTTCATGATAGCATATTTTTCTCCGGAAAATCATTGTTGTACAGAAAAGTCTGATAATAATAGGTAAAATAGGAATAAAAGGAGTATTCTCGAGAATTTTTATATTGGCTAATTGTATAATGAAACTGAACACATAAAAAGATCCATAGCGAATACCTTCATGTTATGATTTATAATGGGCCCCTTGTCTAGACCACAGTAAAAATTTTTAAGCTTATTACGCGACTTCTGTTAACGACTGAGAAAAATGTGAATAATATACGGCATCCGGTGTTACATAATCAAGTGCAGCATGTGGGCGAAGCGTATTGTATTCTGTAACATACTCGCTAATTCGTTTACGAAGATCTCTTGGAGATGAAAATTCGTTGGGATAGATCAGCTCTGTCTTGAGCGAGCGGAACCAACGCTCAATCATGACGTTGTCTGCCCAACGACTCTTTCCATCCATGCTTTGGCGAATCCCAAATGCCTTTAACACATTCTTGTATTCGAGACTTGTGAATTGAGATCCTTGATCTGAATTGATGATTGCCGGCACGCCATGTTGAGAAATGGCCTCTTTGACAGCCAAGATGACTGATGATGCGTCCAGCGTATCCGACAAATAGTGTCCAACAATTTTACGACTATGCCAATCAATAATGGCTGTTAAACACATATGGCTGCGATTCATCGGTAAGTAGGTAATATCGATGGACCATACCTGATTAGGAAACCGAGCATCGTAATTGCGAAGCAAATACGGCACCACAGCCTCTTTGCTGTTTCGCTTGGACAAATTAGGCTTTGGATAAATTGCGTAGATTCCCATCTTTTGCATGAGACGCCGTACAGTCTTACGACAAATATTGTACCCATTTTCCTTGAGTTTGATAACGATCTTTCGTGATCCCATATAAGGAAACTGCGTATGGATTTTGTCTATTTGCTTCATCAGATCTTCTTGCAGGGCTTGGTATGTTGTATTTTGTGGCCTTTCTTGATAATACAGGCTCGATCGATTGATACCCAGTAGCTGACATTGCCGACGCACAGATAGGTCATGATTCTTTTTGATCATAGTCTGGGATGGGTGGAATGGGTGGAATGGGTGCTCCAGCTTGGCGAAAGCAGTCCTGAAGAAAATCACGTTCCAGGGTAAGCTGTCCAATGGTTTTCAGCATCTGATCGTTCTTTTTCTTCAGATCTTCCTCCTTCCTCTGAGCCGTTTTTCGCTCAATGTTTGTCCCAAAGGCAAGATAGGCATTTGCCAAAAAGTCCTGTTTCCATTTTCTGACCATCATGGGATTTAGAACATGTTCTGCACTAATTTGGTTGATATCTTTTTCGCCTTGTAATACGGTCAAGACAATTTTGCTTTTGAATTCAGATGTGTATTTTCTTTTTGGCATGATGTGTTCCTCCATATTTAATTGGATTATATCATACACTTAAAAATAAATTTACTGGTCTGAATTCATGGGTCCATTATACAATCAAATTATATCATGAATTGTATATAGATGATAGATGTGAGTAAAATTGGGGCCTAAATATGTTTTACGGTGCCAAGGACAAATTTAGGGTTATGTTGTAGGCCTGTTCAGTTGGCAAACTTCCGTCCTTTTCAATTCAGATGGTGTGTCGGGGGTATCATTTTTACGGAGAAGACTGCTTTGTTATTTTCATTCAACTTAATCAATATTTGAGGCTTACCAGTTGCATCAACGATACTTCATTCAGGAATACTCCAATAACACTTGCTCACTATTCAAATTCTCCTTTCGTACCTCAAGGTACGTATAGCATTGTTAAAATCTCTGGGTAGTAGTATAACATAAGTGAAGATTCATTTCACTGCTTTTATGTTATTATTTGCATCAAAGGAGGAATGTTACTATGTCGTTCAATCGTTCAAAAGCTATTGAATATGCGCGTCAGTATTGGAACGATTATAATCCGAATTTTGAAAGCTATGCAAACGATTGTACAAATTTTGTTTCTCAATGTTGGAACTATGCAGGCATTCTTATGACTTTAACATGGCATGGTGGAAAGACTATTTGGGAAGGACATCCGGGAGTAGCTAATACTAATAGCTGAGTTAGTGTACCAGATTTTTATGACTACATGGTTAACAATGAAATTGCTACAGTAAAATGGAGTAGCACAGAAGTTAACATTGGCGATGTTATACAATTTGGGAACCCCGGTGATGAGGCGTGGACTCACGCTGGTATTATAACAAATCTAGACACCCCCTATGGAATTACATATGCCGGACATACTGATGATCATTTTCAAAGGCCACTAAGTGATGTATACCCGGATTCTTATACTGAGGTACGCTTTTTATGCCCAATAGACACTATTGATTAAGTACTCATGCTATGGGAAAATAGGTTAGAAGCGAATGATATAGGGGTGCGATAATTTTAAAATAAGGATTATACGCTGAATATAAGTGTATGATCCTTATTTTTATGAAATTAATAAAGTTAACTGCAATATTTTCAAAATTAAGATTTGTCGTAATTTGAAGAATTATAAATTAATTCTTCAAATCGACTTTTAACTATTGCGGATCTGGGCAACTTCATTGTAATTAATAAAGAAATTCCTAGTGAGAAAGGAGTTAGAAAAAATAAGAGGGGTTAAAATTAGTATCCACCTATTTTTTTTTTAAACATGCACACGGGGGTGTTCGAAATTCTGACTATCGTTCTATTGTATCAAATACAAACACCTTTGAGATGACATCTTCACGACCGGCGCGACCTTAGAAGCCTGCGCCCATGCCTTGAAACAAAAAGGCGCCGCCAGCGTGACGGGCCTCGTCATCGCCAGCGGCGCACCATAAAATAAACGCAGTTCGCAGGTGGCCGGCCGCAGGTCGCAAAAAAAAACGGCCAACGGCCGCATGCGTAGGGGACGCCCAGAGCCTTTTTTTCCCGTCAGGTACCGACCATCGGGAGGTGCAGGGCGGTTGCCAGAACGGACAGCCGCGTCGGGCGTCCCGCTGTGAGATTCGACCATAGCCCATTCGAGTATGATGACAGGCTTTCACGAATCACGAACAACGAGCCACGGCTTTCCTCGGACTCAGATGCGGCGTTCCGCCGCGACAGACTCAAGCTGACAACGACGCTTCGGGAAGCCCTCAGCGCGTAGCGGGACGCCTTGTTCAGGACGTCCCCTACGATATCGCATACAGGCGATGGAAATGAACGCAGTTCGCAGGCGGTCGGCGTTCTTCAATTCGATGAACGATGAACGACCTACGATGAACGTAAAAAGCGCTGTCTTCATGCGACAGCGCTTTTTTAGTGATTACAATTTGTTATTAACCTAATGTTTCAATAAAAGCTTTGACCACTTCTGGATCAAAGAGCAGGCCCGACGCGCTGAAAAGTTCGCGGACGGCCTGTTTTTTGGTTTTCGCCCAGAATTCTGCCGACGGGTTGATGATCATGTCGTAGTAATCGGCGACGGCGATGATGCGTGCCCCCAAGGGGATATTGGCACCGCGCAGGTGTTTGGGAAAGCCCGATCCGTCCCAATGTTCGTGGTGATAGCGGATGTAAGGCACGATGTCCTGGCAGCAGGGGATGTTTTCCAGCATGTTGCCGCCGGCTGCGGCGTGGCGTTTGTACTGCGCCTTTTCCGAGCGGTTGAGGTAGGGCATCTTGGCCAGCAGGGTATTGGACACGAAGAGCAGGCCCACGTCATGGAGGAGTGCTGCGTATTTCACTTGTTCGATTTCACTCTTGGGCAGCGTCAGTTTGGCGGCGACGCTGACGCTGTAGTTAGCGACCTGTAGGGAATGCATATATAAGCGCTGACTCTTCAACTGTATGAAATTGAGCAATTCCGCTGTAATGGCGTCGAGGGACGTCATTTCTTCCCGGGCAATGCCCGCAGCCTGTTTTAACGATACCATATACATGACCAACAAACCCTTTCATCTGCAAACGTGTTACTTGTTCGTCGTCCGATGTGCCCGGCGTACCTTCTGCGGATGGCGGAGGATGTTGAACATCTTCACACTCGTCTTCTTGATGCGTGCGCCGGTGTTTTTCATGCGCCGTGCCGTTGTGATTTTCGATTTGCGTTTCGGGCGCATGTCGCGGATAGAGCCGAAATCACCGCGGCGGATACTTGTCGCTTTGATGCGGTCTGAGCGGAGGTTTACCTTCAGGGTGCTCATGATCTGGCTCGTCTTTAGGTCGATATTAAAACTGTAGATGTCCACTGCCACGTAGGACAGGGGAGGATAGGCGTGAATACAAATATGTGCGTTGCCGGAAACGGCAATACACGTCAGTTCGTCGTCGATATGGAAGAATGTAATCCCTTCGACAGGGGCGCCGACGAGGTCGAACGCGCGCTCTATCAAGGGCTGCAAATCTTCGGCCTCCGAAAAGGAAGCCTTGCAGTTATAAAAATCGATGAGTACATGTTTTCCTAATGTGTTATTCATAAATCTCCACCCGTTACTTAGTTACAGCTTATTATATACTGTTTTCGGGCCAATGTAAACAGAAAAAAAGACCCGTTCCCGATGTTTTTTTGCATCAGGAACGGGTCCTTTATGCGTCAGCCGCCAGCCACTAACTGCTGACAGCTGACTGCTAGCCGCTGACCGCCAACTGCCAGGGGTTAGGGCCTAGCAGCTAGCCACGAGCCACGAACCACTAGCCACTACCTCACGCGGCATGGACGCGCATGGGCGTGAAGGTGAAGGTGTTGCCGTCGTAGCCGATGGTGACTGTATCGCCTTCGCGGATGGTACCGGCGATGATGTCGCGGCTCAGGGCCGTTTCGACGGTATGCGTGATCAGGCGGCGCAGCGGACGGGCACCGAACTGCGGGTCGAAGCCTTTGTCGGCCAATTCCTGCAGGGCTTCGTCGGTCCAGGTGAGGTGGATCTTAACCTGTTTTTCCAGACGTTTGCCCAGGCGTTCCAGGAGGATAGCGGCGATATTGCGTACCTGGTCTTTCTGGAGCGCTTTGAAGACGACGATGTCGTCGACACGGTTGAGGAATTCCGGACGGAAGTACTGTTTGAGCAGTTCACGGACTTTCTTGTTGGCTTCGTCGTAATCCTTCGATTCGAGAATTTCGTGGGAGCCGAGGTTACTGGTCATGATGATGATGGTGTTCTTGAAGTTGACTACACGGCCTTTGCCATCGGTCAGGCGGCCATCATCGAGGATCTGCAAGAGGACGTTGAAGATGTCCGGATGGGCCTTTTCGATTTCGTCGAGGAGGATGACGCTGTACGGACGACGGCGGACGGCTTCAGTGAGCTGGCCCCCTTCATCATAGCCGACATATCCCGGAGGAGCCCCAATCAGGCGGGATACGGTATGTTTTTCCATGTATTCCGACATATCGATACGGATGATGTTGCGTTCATCATCGAAGAGGGCTTCGGCCAAGGTCTTAGCCAGTTCGGTCTTGCCGACACCGGTCGGGCCGAGGAAGATGAAGGAACCAATCGGACGGTTCGGATCCTTGATACCGGCACGGGCGCGGATGATGGCGTCGCTGACGACGCGGACAGCATCGTCTTGGCCGACGACCCGTTTATGCAGCGTTTCGTCGAGGTGCAGAAGTTTTTCCCGTTCGCCTGTCATCATCTTGGTGACTGGGATACCCGTCCAGCGGCTGACGACCTGGGCGATATCTTCTTCGCCGACTTCTTCTTTGAGGAGCTGCGAATCCTGATGTTCAGCCAGGTAGGCTTCCTGTTCCTTCAACTGTTTCTGCAGTTCCGGCAGTTTGCCGTACTTCAATTCCGAAGCCTTGGCCAGGTCATAGTTGCGTTCGGCCTTGGACATTTCGCCTTTGACGGCGTCGATTTCTTTCTTCAAGCCCTGCGTGCGCAGAATGGACTGTTTTTCTTTATCCCACTGGGCTTTGAGCTTGCTTTCTTTTTCTTTCAGTTCGTTCTTCGTTTCCGTGATCTTGGCCAGGCGTTCTTTGGAAGCGTCGTCTGTTTCTTTGTTCAAGGACTGTTCTTCGATTTCCAGCTGCATGATCTTATGGCGCAGTTCGTCAATCGGCGTCGGCATGGATTCGATTTCCGTACGCAGTTTGGCGGCAGCTTCGTCGACGAGGTCGATGGCCTTATCGGGCAGGAAACGGTCAGAAATGTAGCGGTCCGACAAGACGGCGGCAGCGACCAGGGCTTTATCACGGATGCGGACGCCGTGATGGACTTCGTAGCGTTCTTTCAGGCCACGGAGAATGGTGATCGTATCTTCAACAGAAGGCTGATCGACCATGACCGGCTGGAAACGACGTTCCAAAGCGGCATCTTTTTCGATGTATTTCTGGTATTCATTGAGCGTCGTAGCGCCGATGCAGCGCAGGTCACCGCGGGCCAGCATCGGTTTCAGGATGTTGCCGGCATCCATGGAGCCTTCAGAGGCACCGGCACCGACGACAGTGTGGATTTCATCGATGAAGAGGAGAATCTGGCCGTCGGATTTGGCGATTTCATTGAGGACCGATTTGAGTCGTTCTTCAAATTCGCCACGGTATTTGGCACCGGCGATGAGGGAACCCATATCGAGGGAGTAGAGGGTCTTGTTCTTCAGCGATTCCGGGACGTCGCCGCTGACGATACGGCGGGCCAGGCCTTCGACGATAGCCGTCTTGCCGACACCAGGTTCACCGATGAGGACCGGGTTGTTCTTACGGCGGCGCGAGAGAATTTCGATGGTGCGGCGGATTTCGTCGTCACGGCCGATGACCGGGTCCAATTTATTCTGGCGGGCAGCAGCGGTCAAGTCGCGGCCGTATTTTTCCAGGGCCTTGTAGTTTTCTTCCGGGTTATCGCTGTTGACGTTAGCCTTGCGGTTGGCTTTGATGGTACTCATGATCTTGTCCTGGGTCAAGCCGAATTCACGGCACAACTGCTGGACTTCGTCGTCGCTTTCGCTGACGATGCCCATGAGGATATGTTCGGTGCTGATATATTCATCGTGCATGGAGTCGGCCAACTGCTGAGCCTTGCCGATGACACGGACCATTTCTGTCGACATGGACAACTGGCTGGAGCCTTTGACAGACGGGATCTTCTTCAACAACTGTTCCAAGCGGGCCTGGAGCATGGGGACGTCAGTGTGACATTCCGAGAAAATCGTATTGAGCAGGCCTTCCGGTTCTTTCGTCAAGCCCATGAGCATATGGACCGACGAGAGTTCCTGGTTATAATGGAGCGCTGCAATCTGCTGGGCAGACTGGAAGGCTTCGATGACCTTTTGCGTATATTTTTCGTTTCCCATAATTAAGACCTCCTTACTTATGGTGGAAGTAATCATTCTTAGGAGCTTTCCTCAAGCTCTAGTATTATTATATCGTCAAAAGTCAAAAAGTCAATAGGACAAAAAGAAAAATAAGAAAAATATTTGACAAAGGAAGGAACCTTTAGCTACACTTATTTTGTCAGAAAGGAGACAGATATATGGACGAAAAAGAACGGAAAGCTTTTGAAGGCGATGCTCAAGCGCAGTGTGACATGGGCGATGACTATTTTTTTGAAGCTTTCGATGCGGATATAGAAGATAAAGATGTTTTGTATAGGAAAGCTATCTATTGGTATCACCGGGCCGCCCAGAAGGGCCACGCCGCCAGTCAGTACAACCTGGCCTATCAGTATGAACACGGTCTGGGGATAGAGATTGACTTGGAACAGGCCGTGTACTGGTACCGCCGGGCAGCCAATCAAGGCTACGGCGCAGCCGAGAACAATCTGGGCCATCTTTACGAAACGGGATGCGGCCTGCCCCAGGACTATGCCCAGGCCCTGCACTGGTACGGCCGGGCGGCGCGGCACGACGATGCCGACGGCCAGTGCAATACGGCCATCATGTACCAGTTCGGCTATGCCGGCAAGCGGGATTACGACAAGGCCGCCTATTGGTACGCCCAGGCCGCCGGGAAGGGTCAGACCATTGCCCAGAACAACCTGGGATACCTCTATGAGACAGGGCGCGGCGTCCCGCAGGACTGGGAACTGGCGGCGCACTGGTATTACGAAGCTGCCATGGCCGGTGACGGGCCGGCCCAGAACAACCTGGGCGTCCTCTATCGCGACGGTCACGGCGTCCGCCAGGACCTGTACCAGGCCGTCTATTGGTTCGCCCAGTCGGCTGCGTCTGGCTATAAAGAGGGCATGAAGAATTATGCCCGTGCCCTGGAAAAGGGGGAAGGCGTGGAGAAGGATACCGTCGAAGCGGCCTATTGGCGGCAGAAGGGAAATGAACAGGACTGACATTTTTTACGAAGTTTTGACGGAATTCATAAATAGGACTTACATGATGAGTCTACTATAAGGCACAGGATTTAATTTCTTACACTTAGGGAGATGTTGAAATCATGTGTCCATTTCAGATTCACGATCATAAGAAAGCCACAGCCGCAGCCGTCGCTGCTGTCCTGTGCATGGCCTCTTTTGGGGTCTTTGCCGCTACGGAACATTGGAACGATGCGTCCCTGACGCCTCAGGTCACGACCCGGACGGCCGTATCCGATGATACGGACTGGCAGCAGTGGAAGGCCAACTGGGATTCCATCAAGACCAATGACACTGAGCAGGACGAGGAAGGCCGCCACGTAGAGATAAATCGGCAGGG